>Ga0193742_1000072_pt1 | contig 67231 bp, 68 predicted proteins | sample L2c1metaG_FD_165511 | JGI IMG/M metagenome (GOLD analysis project Ga0193742, IMG submission 165511) | Soil microbial communities from a riparian zone of the East river system, Colorado, United States - L2c1 | ecosystem: Environmental > Terrestrial > Soil > Riparian zone | place: USA: East River... | reverse complement strand
TGACTCGCTCCGCTCGCGCAATCGCGGCCTGAACCCGGCGTCTTCCCTCCTGCGCTGCTCGGGCGGCTCGCTCCGCTCGCGGCCCTGCGCTGCTCGTCAGTCCAGACGCCGGCGGCCACTCACACAAGCCCTCGGTGACACTGACTCGCTCCGCTCGCGCAATCGCGGCCTGAACCCGGCGTCTTCCCTCCTGCGCTGCTCGGGCGGCTCGCTCCGCTCGCGGCCCTGCGCTGCTCGTCAGTCCAGACGCCGGCGGCCACTCACACAAGCCCTCACAGAGGCCTAGACCCGGCCGCTCACCCACGGCCCCGCTCACGGGACTACCGGTAGTGCCAGTTCGAAGATGGCGCCTGTGTCTTCCGCGTTGTAGACGCTCAGTGTGCCGCCGTGCGCGGTGGCCACCCAGCGCACGATCGACAGGCCCAGCCCAGACGAGCCGGTGCCCGTGCGGAACCGGTCGAACGCCTCCTCCGCGAAGTCGCCGTCCACGCCGGGACCGTGGTCGGCGACCGTGACCCGGCCGCCCGCCACCGAGATGTGCACGACCGCCGGCTGGTTGGGCTGGCGGCCGTAGCGCATGGCGTTGTCCAGCAGGTTCCCGATCGCGCGCTGCAACAGCGTCGGGTCCGCCATCACCTTGCACGGGGCCGCCGTGAGGGTGACGCTCGCGCCGTCGGTGGGAGTCTCCTCGACGACGCCGGCCACCAGCTGGTCGAGCCACACCGGCTGCGCGGCCAGCCGTTCGACGCCGGCCGCGAGCCGGGCCCGGACCAGCAGGCCGTCGATGATGCTGCCCATCCGCGACGCCAGCCGGACCGTGCGCGGCAGCAGCTCGGCACGCTGCGTCGGGTTGCGCAGGGCGGTCTCGGCGAGCGCCCGCAGCGCGGCCACCGGGGTTCTCAGATCGTGCGCGGTCTCGGCGAGCAGCACCTCCTGCTGCTCCAGCGCGGCCACCGCGGGCCGGATCGCGCGGCCGGACAGCAGGTGCCCGGCTAGACCGAGGCTGCCGATGAGCACGGCCGCGCCGACCACCACCCACAGCACCAGCCGGTCGTGCTCGGCCAGCGTCGGCTCCGCGTTGCCGACCGCCACCACCGCGCCGAGGTACCCGGACGCGCCGCGGAACGGCTGCGCGCGCACCCGCACCATCTGGTCGTCGAGGCTGCGCTTGTAGCCGTACAGCTCCCGGCCGGCCCGCGCGGCGTCCTCGGCGAGCCCGCCGAGCACCGCCGGGTCCATCCGCACGCAGTGGTGCGCGCTGAAATGACCGGTGAACTCGCCGGACCCGCCGGGCAGCACGGCGAACTGCGGGCACTGCTGGTTGATCTCGTCCGCACCGACGAGCGCGGTGACGATCGCGTCCGCATCCTGGCCGACGAGCCGCGCGACGGTTGAGGTGACCCGGCTCAGCTCCAGGTCCATCTGCGTCTCGCCGCTCTCCTTGTCCGCCTGGATGACGAGCCAGGCGAACACGATCAGCCCCACGGCGTTCATGGCCGTGAACATGATGGTGAGCACCCATCGGAGGCGCCGCAGCCGGTCCGCGGAGGATCGGTTCACGAGCCATGACCGTAGGCCCCGAGCCGGTAGCCGCGCCCCCGGATCGTGTGGATCAGCTCCGGCTGGCCGAGCTTGCGGCGCAGCCGCTTCACGACCACGTCCACCACGTTGGACATCGGGTCGGCCGTCGCGTCCCAGCAGTGCTCGATGAGGTCGGTCCTGGAGACGACCTGGTCGGGGCGGCTGGCGAGGTACTCGAGGAGCGCGAACTCCTTGTCCGACAGCGTCAGCAGCACCCCGGCGCGGCGGACCGCGCGGCGCGCGCAGTCGATCTCCAGGTCGGCGTGCCGCAGGACCGACGGCCGGCCGTCGGCGCGGCGGCACAGCGCGTGCACCCGCGCGGCCATCTCGGCCACCGAGAACGGCTTCACCAGGTAGTCGTCGCCGCCGGAGGCGAACCCGGCGACCCGGTCGGCCACCGTGTCGCGCGCGGTGAGGAACAGGACCGGCACGCCCCAGCCGTCCTGGCGGCGGCGGTACACGTAGTCGATGGCGTCGCCGTCGGGGAGCATCCGGTCGAACACCACGCAGTCGAACCGGCCCTGGCGCAGGGTGGCGTCCGCGGTGGCGAGATCGGCCGAGGCGGCGACCTCGATGCCGGTGGCCCCGAGCTCCGCGGACACGGCGATCCGCAGGTCCTCGTCGTCCTCGACCACCATCACCCGCACCGAGCGCCTCATGTCATCGAAACCTAATGTGCCCTGCCCGATCGTGGTCCACGACGGAACCGTAACCGCCCGCAGGGTGCTCCGCGCCGACCTGGCCGGAACAGGACGCAGGAGAGATCCGACCTCACCCCGCGTGCGGGACCGGTCCCGGGCAGTCATCCATACCGTCTCGTGCCAGGAGGTGACCGGTGGACGCTCAAGGTGGGAACCCAGGCGCGGCAGCGGCGGCCGCGCTCGCCGGCCAGCGTGCCGGCGACCGGTCGGTCGGCAGCGCGGCGGCGACCGCGAACCCGGCCCACACTGCCGCGCCCCCGTTGCGGGTCGCCGCGGCGGGGCGGGTCGCCGTGTCGGCCGCACGCCCGACACCGCAGCTGCTGCCCGACGTCGACCTGCGCACCCGACCGCTGCTGATCGCGCCGCCGCTGCGGCCGGTGCGGCCCGCGCCGGTCACGCAGACCGTCGTGCCGGCGAAGCGCACGTGGTCGCGGCCGATCCGGGAGTACGTGGAGCAGCTCAACCCGTTGCAGGTGATCTGCTGGCAGGTCGCCGCGATCGGCGTCCTGCTCACCGTGCGCCAGCCGTGGCCGGTGCTGGTCGGCGCGTCGGTCGGCGCGGCCGCGCTGCTCGCGCTGACCACCGTCCGGATCGGCGGCCGCTGGCTCTACGAGCTGGTCGCGCTCGCCGGCGGGTTCCTGTCCCGCACCCGCCGCCGCGACCTGCCGGAGACCGGCAGCCCCGCGGGCAAGACGCTGGCGCTGCTCTCGATGCTCCTGCCGGGCGCCGGCATCCGGACACTGGAGACGAGCCACGGCCCGGCCATGGCGATCAGCCACCAGGGCGGACTGACCGCGCAGCTCAAGCCCCGCGCGCTCACCCCGGAGCTGCTGAACACGCTGCCGATGCCCGCCGCGCTGCTGCCGGCGGCCGACGGCCAGCAGCACACGTTCGGCGTGCAGGAGGTGTTCCACCTCGGGGTGCGGCCGGACAAGCCGCGCAGGCTGTGGGTCGCCGTGCACGCCGCCCGCACGGTCGACACCCCCGCCGACGACGAGCTGACGCTCGCGCTGCGCAACGCCATGCGCCGGGTGCGCGGGGCGCTCGGCCGCACCGGGGCGGCCGCCGAGCCGCTCGCCGAGGAGCCGGCGCTCGCCGCGCTCGCCGGCCTCGCCCACATCACCGGCGGCCGCAACGAGGTGCGCGAGGACTGGCGGTTCTGGCGCACCGGCTCGGTCAGCCAGGCCGCGTTCCGCCTCACCGGCTGGGACAAGCTCGCCGACACCCAGGCCCGCGCGCTCGTCAGCGCCCTGCTCGCCGGCATCCCCGGGGTCGCCGCGACGGTGGCGCTGTGGGCCCTCGCCGACCGCGGCGGCCGCGACCCGCGCGCCGGCGCCACCCTCCGCCTCGCCGCAACGACAGAGGCCGCCATCGCGGCGGCCGCCGACGCCATGACCGATCGACTCGCCCCCTCCGGGGTCCGCCTCGCTCGGCTCGACGGCACGCACCTGTCCGGTGTGGCCGCCTCGCTTCCGATCGGAGTGTTCCTGCCATGACCGTGCTCGCTGAGAACCCAGTCACCGTGCTGCACCCGGCCGCCGGCCACGCGGCCCGCTGCCCGTCGAGCGCCGGGGTCGAGGCGCTGCTCGCGTCCGCGAACCGGGAGGTGCTCGTGATGAGCACGCTGTCGGTCGCGGCCCGCGACCCGATCGGCGGCGTGCGCCGCATCGACCACGAGAACCTGCGCCGCGGCGTGCGCTACCGGGTGGTGGTGCCGGACACCGCGCGCACCGCGCCGGTGCTCGCCACCCGGCTCGGCACCCTCGCGCTGGCCGGCGCGGACACCCGCACGGTGGCCGAGGTGCCGACCGACGCGCTCGTGATCGACGGCTCGGTCGTCGTGCTGCCGGTGGACCGGACCGCGGCGGGCCGCTCGCTCAGCACCGCCGTGTTCCGGCTGTCGAGCGTGGTCACCACGACGTTGGAGCTGTTCGAGCGAGTGTGGCTGTCCGCGGTGCCGATGAGCCCGTCGGACCTGCCGGACGCCGCGGAGCTCAACGCGCGGGAGAAGGAGCTGCTGTCGCTGCTGTCCTCCGGCAGCACCGACGAGTCCGCCGCCGCGCGGCTCGGGGTGTCGGTGCGGACCGTGCGCCGCATGGTCGCCGACATCATGAACCGGCTCGGCGCGCGCAGCCGCTTCCAGGCCGGCGTGAAGGCGGCCGACCGCGGCTGGCTGATGGAGAGGGCCGGCTGATGCCTGCCGACGCACTTTTTCCCGCGGAGGCAGCATTATGACCGGCATCGCGACGCGGACCCTCCTGGTCGCGCCCGGCCGGCACGGCGCGTACGAGACGATCGGCGAGGCGCTCGGCAACGCGCCGGACGGCGGTGTCATCTCGATCGCGGCGGGCACCTACGCGGAGACGTTCGAGCTGGCGGACCGCAGGCTCACACTGCGCGCCCACGAGGGCGGCGCGGTGGTGCTCGACGGCACCGGCGGCGACTGGCCGGTGCTGAAGGCGCACGGCGGCACGCTCACGGTCGTCGGCCTCGAGCTGAAGGCGGGCGCGGCCGCCGTGCAAGCCGACGACGTCGAGCTGACGGTCGAGCGGTGCACGCTGTCCGCCGAGGTCGGCCCCGCGATCAGCGTGCGCGGCTGCCGGCGGTTCGCGATCAGCCGGTGCACGATCGACGGCGCGGAGCAGGGCATCGCCGTGGAGAGCTCGTCCGGCCGGATCGACGACACCACCGTCGGCAACGTGGCGGGCGACGGCATCGTGATCGGGCTCGGCGCCGACCCGGAGCTGCGCAACTGCGTGGTGTCCGACTGCGGGCAGCGCGGCCTGTACGTCTACCAGTACGCGCGGCCGCTCATCGAGGCGTGCGAGGTGTCGCGGACCGCCCACGAGGGCATCGCGGTCGCACAGCAGAGCAGGCCGGAGCTGCGCCGCTGCCACGTGCACGACGTCGGCGGGGTCGGGATCTCCTTCGCGGCCGGCTGTGCCGGCGCGATCGACGCGTGCCACGTGGACAACTCGGCCGCCCCCGGCATCCTGATCGCCGAGGGCGCCACCCCGACCGTGGTCGAGCCGGCGACGCGGGCCGCGCCCGGCGGCGACAGCGGCCTCGACGACCTGCTGTCCGACCTCGACGGCATGGTCGGCCTGCCCGGCGTCAAGGCCGAGGTGCACGCGGTCGTCGACGAGATCCAGGTCAACGACTGGCGGCGCAAGGCGGGGCTGTCGGTCGGCACGGTCAGCCACCACCTGATCTTCGCGGGCGCGCCAGGCACCGGTAAGACGACCGTCGCGCGCACCTACGGCAAGCTGCTGAAGTCGCTCGGCGTGCTGTCGAAGGGACAGTTCCGGGAGGTGTCCCGGCGCGACCTCGTCGGGCAGTACATCGGGCACACGGCGGAGAAGACGTCCGTGGTGTTCGAGGAGTCCCTCGGCGGCGTGCTGTTCATCGACGAGGCGTACACGCTGTCCCGGCAGGCGGGCTCCGGCGGCGACTTCGGCCAGGAGGCCATCGACACGCTGGTGAAGCTGATGGAGGACCACCGGGACGAGGTCGCGGTGATCGTCGCCGGCTACACCAAGGAGATGGCCGACTTCCTCGACGCCAACCCCGGCCTCGCGTCCCGGTTCTCGAAGACCATCCAGTTCGAGAACTACTCGGCCGAGGACCTGGTGGCGATCATCGACCGGATGGTCGGCGGCGGCGACTACCGCATCGACCCGGTCGCGCAGCCGCTGCTGCGGTCCTACTTCGACCGCATCTCCCACGACCAGAACTTCGGCAACGCCCGCGACGCGCGGCGGCTGTTCGAGAGCGTGCGGAAGGTGCAGTCGCAGCGGCTGCGGCTGCTCGGCCGGATGCCGGACATGGAGGAGCTGCGGACGCTGAGTGCCGAGGACGTCGCGGCCGTGACGGTCGACGCCGCCGTCACGGGATAGCCCGGCCCGCATGTCCCGCTACTGTCTGTGCTGTGCGGGTGCTGGTGGTCGAGGATGACGAGAACTTGCGGGTCGCGGTCACCGGGGCCCTTCGCGCGGCCGGGTTCGCCGTCGACGCCGTCGGCGACCTGCCCGCCGCCGACGAGGCGCTCGTCGTGAACTCCTACGACTGCGCGGTGTTCGACCGGATGCTCCCGGCCGGGGACTCCCTCGGGTACGTGCGGGCCAGGCGGCCGGCGGTGCCCGTGCTGTTCCTCACCGCGCGGGACGCGGTCGCCGACCGGATCGCGGGCCTTGCCTACGGCGACGACTACCTGGTGAAGCCGTTCGCGGTCGCGGAGCTCGAGGCGCGGGTGCGCAGCCTGTGCCGGCGGGTGCCGTCCGGGCGGGCGCCGGTGCTGCGCTGCGGGGACCTCGAGGTGGACGGCGGCCGGCACGAGGTGCGCCGGGCCGGCGTGCTGCTGACGTTGACCACCAAGGAGTTCGCCGTGCTCGAGTACCTGGTCGTCAAGCAGGGCGCGCCGGCGGGCCGGGCCGAGCTGATCGAGCAGTGCTGGGACCGGATGGCCGACCCCGCGTCCAACGTGCTCGACGTGGTGATCACGCAGCTGCGGCGCAAGCTGCGGCACCCGCCGATGATCCACACCGTGCGGGGTGTCGGCTACCGCATCGAGCCGGCGTGAGCGAGCTGACCAACGCCACCGGGCGGGGCTAGCCTGGTGACCACACGGACTGCGCGGGGGATGGACATGCGACGTGCTCTTGCCGCACTCGGGCTCGCGGGCGTGCTGCTCGCGGCCGGCTGCAGCTCGACCGTGCCGGGAAAACCCACGGCCGCCGCGTCGCCAGAACACGACCGCGCACTGGTCGAGGGCTACTTCGACGAGCTGAACGCCTCCGCGGCCGACGGGCCGGCCACGCAGCGGGACTTCCTGCGCCGCAGCCAGCACCCGGACTACGCGAGCGACCTGTGCGACCTCGGCGACCTCACGCTGAACATCGACCCCGCCATGTCCACGCTGCGGGTCGACCCGGACTGGGTGCCGCCGGACGGCAAGAACTCGACACACCCGCGCGGGCTGGTCTACGTGCTCGGCGTGTCGGTCAGCATCCGGCAGGACGGGGCGTTGCTCGGCGAGCAGATCGGCTCGCAGCGCGTCGTCGTCCTCGACGAGAAGGCCTACGGCTTCGCGCCGTGTCCCACGGGTCGGTGACCCGGCGCCACCCCGGCAAGCCATCCGTGCCGCAATCGGTCCAACCATCGGTGCCGCTCCGCCAACCATCCGGGGTGCCAGTCACCGGGTTGGAGCAGTCACAGCTACACCAGTAGGGGGAAATCCGAACACGCTGCCCCCAACATCTCAAGGCCGCCATCGCCGTGGACGAAAACAGTCCTGAGTAGGGAGGTGAAGCGCGATGGCCGTACTCGACCAAGGCGTCACCCAGAAGCAGCAGGGCGGCGACCGCCAGCAGGACTCGAACCAGCGGGACGCCGCGCGGCGGGACCGCAGGCTCAACGAGGCGACCGTGCCGATTCAGCACCCTGCCCGGCGAGTCGGTGCGAGCGGTGCGAGCGGTGCGAGCGGTGCGAGCGGTGCGAGCGGTGCGAGCGGTGTCGAGGACCCGGCGAGCCTGGTCGAGCTGCATCGGTCCATCGCCTCCCTCCTGGCCTCCCGCGGTGAGTGGCGCCAGGCCTACGAGCACCTCCGGCACGCGCTCGAGCTCGCGACCGAGGAGAAGACGCAGGCGCCGCAGGTGCCCGAGCAGGTCCGCCAGGAGGTCGCGCGGCTGCGCAGGGAGCACGCGGAGGCCCGCGAGCAGAGCATCCGCGACGCGCTGACCGCGAGCTACAACCGGCGCTACCTCGACCAGCGGCTGCTGGAGGTCGTGGAGCTGCAGGGCGGCGGCGACTTCGCCGTCGCGCTCGTCGACCTCGACTGGTTCAAGCGCGTCAACGACACCTTCGGCCACCAGGTCGGCGACCGGGTGCTGCAGCAGGTCGTCGAACTGCTGCAGGTCGGGCTGCCCGACGGCGCGTTCTGCGCCCGCTACGGCGGCGAGGAGTTCGTCCTGATCCTGCCCGGCCTCGAGGGCGACGCCGCGTGGGCGGTCGCCGAGGCGGCGCGGGCCCGCGTCGAGCAGTACCCGTGGTCCACGATCGTGCGCGGTCTGCGCGTGACCGTCAGCATCGGCGTCGCGCACCAGCCCGCGACCAGCGGGATCGCCAACCCGGACCAGCAGCTGCGGCACGCGGACGGGCTGCTGTACACGGCCAAGCAGTCGGGCCGGAACAGCGTCGCTTACCGTGTCGGAGGTCAGGTCCGGCTGTCGGGGGCGGCGGGACAACGGCGCCACCGTGGCTAGTTCCGGTCACGCTTGACTGCTACTGTGCGACGGTTCGATAACGTTTAGGTCAGTGGTGGCGATAGCCCAATCGGGCTAGAGGATTCCGGCCACTTGCGCACTGTTAGTAAGCAAATTCGGGTTGGCAGTCGTCATGGGTGCCATCCATCCGTACTATCTGGCGCGGATAGCTGCGGAGAGACACGGCAGATCGGCAACCGAGTTGCGGTCTACAACGTCTTGATTAAGAAAGCGCCACGACACGTGTCGACGCGCGAGCTGAGAGGAGACCGGGTGCCCGACGATGAACGCCTCGACGGCACCCGCGATCCGCAGGAGTCCGGAAGACGGCATCGGCGCGCGGCGGAGGAGCCGGCCGAGCAGCCCCGCCGCCGCAGACGCTCGATGGAGAACAGCGGCGGTCTGAGCGTCGCGGACCTCGTGCAGAAGCACACCGGCTCCCGTACGAACCTCACCCCGGTGGACCCGCAGCAGCCGCTGCACCAGAACTCGTTGCTCAACGGCACGCAGCAGTCCGGGCGGCGCAGCCTCCCGGAGCCGCCGCCCCGGCCCGCGGAGGGCCAGCGCCCGCCGAGACCGGGCGAGGCCGCGGCATGGCCCGGCGGTCAGCCCGGCAGCCAGCCCCGCCCGCCGATGGAGCCGCCCGGCCCGCGCCCCGGTGGCGCCCCCCGATTCCCGGAAGACCCGGCCGCCGCGCAGGGCCGCAACGGCCACAGCGCCGACCCGTACGGTGAGCCCGCCCCCCGGCGCGGTGGCTCCCGCAGGGCCCCAGAGCCGCCGGCGGACCGCTACCCCGGTGAGGCCCCGTACCCGGGCGAGGGCGCCGACCCCCGCCGCGCGAACCGCTTCCCCGACGACGCGCACCAGCCGTTCCCGAACGGCGCCCGCCACGGCGGCGCGACCCACGCGACCCCGGAGGCGCCCGGCCGCAATGCCGGCCCCCGCCCCGGCGAGGCCCCCACGCACCCCGGCGCCCCCGGCGCCCCCGCCCCTGGCGTGCGACGTCCCGGCGAGGCGTCCGTCCACCAGCCGCCGCCGCGCCGGGTCGGCGAGAACTCGATCCACCAGGTGCCCCCGGAGGTCTACGCGAACCCCGGGCGCGGCGCCGCCCCGCACTTCCCGGACGGCGCCCCCGGCGAGGGCTCCGGTCCCCGGCGCGCCCGCCGCGCCGCCGAGCCGGTCGGGACCACGGAGGACGGCTGGGCGGTCACGCCGCCGCCCGAGCTCAGCCCGCGCCCCGGCCGGCGCGTCGGCGAGGGTTCCGCGCACCTGCCGGTGCCGAACGAGCCGGGGCAGGCCTCCGGCCGCTACCCGGTCGACCCGCAGCAGCACCGCCAGGCCGGCCCGCCGACGCCCCCGCCCGCGAACCGGCCCGTCGCCGGCCCGCCGACGCCGCTCCCGCACAACCGGCCGGCGCCGGGCGAGCCCGGCCAGCGCTCCATGCCGCCCCGGCCGCCGGACCCGCTGTCCGAGCCGCGGCTCACCCCGGCCGCGATCGACGCGCCGGACACCCCGCGCCGGACCACCGGCGTGCCGCCCGTGCCGCTGCCCCCGCCGCGCCGCGGCTCCGACGACGACCCCATCTGCATGACCACCGAGATGGAGGCCATCGGCGAGGACGTCCAGAAGCGGCGCACCATCGACCACACGCTGGCCCGGTTCTCGGCGGTGCACGACGAGATCAAGGCCGAGGAGCGCGAGAAGAAGGCCAAGCGGCGCAAGCTGATGCCGTGGCAGGTCGACGACGACGAGATGTCCCGGCTCGACGAGCTGGACGCGCAGCAGTCGATGGCGGTCCCGCTCCCGGTCGTCGAGCCCGACCCGGAGCCGGTCGCGTACGCCGCGGCGGATGAGGTGCCGCCCGCCGCGTCGACCAGGCTGCAGGAGAAGAAGCTGCGCCGCCGGCACAAGGGCAAGCTCGCCGGCAAGGTGTTCGCCGCGACCGCCGCCATCCTGGTGTTCGTCGCGACCGCGACCGCGTGGGGCTTCAAGGCCTACGTCGAGTCCAGCGCGCAGACCGTGGACGCGCTCGACCCCGACTCCAAGGCCATCCAGGACGCCGCCGCCCAGCGCGGTGACGAGAACTTCCTGCTCGTCGGCTCCGACACCCGCTCCGGCGCGGCGGCCGAGGACGGCGTCGGCGACGAGAGCGCGGTCGGCGGCGCCCGGTCGGACACGGTGATGATCGCGCACATCCCGAAGAACCGGGAGCGCGCCGTGGTCGTCTCGTTTCCGCGCGACCTCGAGGTGACCCGGCCGCAGTGCCAGGGCTGGGACGCGAAGACCGGCGACTACACCAACGAGCAGCACCCGGCCGAGGAGCAGGTCAAGCTCAACACCGCCTACCAGATAGGCGGCCCGAAGTGCGTGACCAAGATGGTGCAGGAGCTGTCCGGCCTCGCCGTGAACCACTTCGTCGGCATCGACTTCCACGGCTTCAAGGGCATGGTCGAGGCGGTGGAGGGCGTCGAGGTGTGCGTCGAGCGCCCGCTGAAGGACGACGTGCTGGGCACGGTCGTGCCGGAGGCCGGGAAGAACGTCAAGCTCACCGGCGACCAGGCGCTGAACTTCGTGCGCGCGCGGCACGTCCAGGGCGACCCGACCTCCGACTACGGCCGCATCATCCGCCAGCAGCGGTTCCTGTCTTCGTTGCTGCGCAAGGCGATGTCGTCCGAGGTGCTGCTCGACCCCGGCAAGCTGACCAACTTCGTCGAAGCGTTCTCGAAGTCGACGTTCGGCGACAACATCGGCATCGAGCAGCTGTTCACGCTCGGCCAGTCGATGCAGGGTGTGGAGGCCGGCCGGGTCACGTTCGTCACCGTCCCGACCGTCGGCGAGGCCAACGACCGGGGCAACGAGGACCTGGTGGTCGACGGCACGAACGCGTTGTTCCAGGCGATCCGCCAGGACAGCCCGCTGCCGGGCGAGTCGCCGGACAAGCCGGCGGACCAGGCGAAGAACCAGCCGGGCCAGCAGCAGGCGGGCCTCCAGCAGGAGGCGGGCGCGCCGGTCGACCCGACGACCATCAAGATCCAGGTGCTCAACGGCGGCAACGACACCCCCGGCATCGCGGGTGACACGGCGGACCGGCTCGCGGAGCAGGGCTTCCAGATCATGCGGGTGGACGCGTCGCCGGAGAACGTCGACGCGACGGCAGTAATCAAGTACTCGAAGGCCCGCGCGGCGCAGGCGCAGACCCTCGCCGCCGCCGTCCCCGGCGCCCAACTGGTCGAGGACCCGTCGATGTCCGGCGCGATCATGCTGATCGTAGGCCCCGGCTTCGACGGCGAGATCGTGTCGCCGACCGGCGGCGGGGCACCGGTCGACCTGCCGGACAACCTGGCCACGGTCAACGCCGGCGACGTCTCCTGCGCGTAGCGCCATTTCGTGTCTTCGGGTTCACCTGGGATTCATTCTGCGATGCGATAGCGGTGCGCACCCGCCCGTAGGCTGTCGCCATGCGTGAGGCCTACCATGTCGAACTCGGTCAGCTCGCGGAAGAGCTGGCACACATGTGCTCCATGTCCGCGACCGCGATGGAGCTCGCCACCCGATCGCTGCTGGACACCGATCTCGGCCTCGCCGAACAGGTGATCGGCGACGACGCGAAGATCGACGACGCCCGGTCCGCCTGCGAGGAGCACGCCTACGCGCTGCTGGCGCTGCAAGCCCCGGTCGCCACCGATCTCCGTACCATCCTCGCCGCCATCCACGCGGCCGAGAGCCTGGAGCGCATGGGCGACCTCGCCCTGCACGTGGCCAAGGCCGCCCGCCGCCGGCACCCCGCGCCGGTCCTCCCGCAGCAGGTCCGCCCCGACTTCGAACGCATGGGCCGCGTGGCCGTGGAACTGGCCCGAGACGCCGAGCAGGTCATCCTCAACAAGGACATCGACCAGGCCCGGTCACTCGAAGAGGCCGACGACGAGATGGACGACCTGCACCGCCACCTCTTCACGGTGATCATGGACAAGGACTGGCCGCACGGCGTCGCGTCGGCCGTGGACGTGACCCTGCTCGGCCGCTTCTACGAGCGCTACGCCGACCACGCCGTCTCGGTGGCGAAGCGAGTCGTCTTCGTGGTGACCGGCCGCATGCCGGGCTACGACACCGACGAAGACGTGTAGGCGCCGGAAGCCGCGTTGTCACCGCCGGGGCGCGACGGACTCGATCATCTCGCCGAGTGCGTGCGTCAACCGGACACTGTCGGCAGGTGAGAAGGTGCTGCGCACCTGCCCGTCCTCACCAGGCGGCCGCGACAGCGTCAGGTACCGACCGGCGTCGGTGTCCACCCAGGTCAAACCGCCGCCCCGCAGCTCGCGCCCGGACAACCAGTCGCGCCCGCTGACGGTGAAGAACCCGGTCCCGGTCCTCGGCCGGTTCAGGTAGCTGGCGGCCACCCGCAGCTGCTGGTCGGCGGCGTGCCGCCCGGTCTGAACGGACCCGAAGAGATCGTCGTCGTCCAGGTGGCGGGCGCCGGGCTGGGTGATGGTCACGGACTGACCGGGCCCGGCAGCCAGCTTCGGCAGCAACCCCACCAACGTCACCGCGATCGCGGTGGGCCGAATCAGCTCCAACCGCAGGCTCTGGCCCTCCAACACGGCCAGCACCGCGGTCTCGCCGCTCGTGGTGGCCCGCGCGTAGATCTGCCGGTTCTTCTCGACGGTCCCCATGACGCCGATCGCGATCACGTAGTCGGACAGCGCCCGCATGGCCTTCGTCAGCTCGGGGTCGAGGTCCCCCCGGCGAATCAGCCCACGCCGGTTCAGGTCGACGAACACGGCACGCGCGATCCGCTGCCGGTCCCGCTCGTACTCACCGAAACTGGGGATGTCGAAGGGAAACTGCCGAACGTTGACGTCCAGTGTCTGACCGAGCACGTCCGCGGCGGCAAGCGACAGCGTGAACGACGCCATCACTCACCGATCACGGGCGGCGCGGTCATCTGGTCGGTGCCGAACACGGCGTCCGGGTCGCCCTCGACGAGGAACGACGGCCGCTTGTGCTCGCCGTCCTCCTCGTCCTCCGCGCGGTTGCCACCCATCGGCGTCATGCCGGCGCCACCGCGGCCGCCCGCGCCGCCACGGCCGACACCGCCGCCCTCCGCCGCGAACGCGCCACCGGGGCCCATCCCGCCGGCCCCGACGCCGCCGCCGCGACCGAGGCCGCCCTGGCCGCCGCCGCCGCTGCCCGGCCCGCCACCGAACCCGCCGCTGCCGCCGGGTCCGAAGCCACGCCCGCCACCGAACCCGCCCCCACGGCCACGCTCGAAGTCGCCGCCACCACCAGGCCCGCCGGGCATACCGCCGATCGGCATGGGCGCGCCGGGAAAGCCGGAGTTGGGTCCGGGCTGGTTGCTGCCACCGGACCCCGGCGGCGGGAACCCGCCGGGCCCACCGGGGAACTGGCCGCCGGGCAGGTCACCACTGGGAGTGGTGCCGCTGCCGGGACCGCCCGGCAGGTTGACACCCCCGGGCCCGCCGGTACCACCAGGCCCGTCAGTACCGCCGGGCCCATTCGGGCCGTTGGGTCCATTCGGGCCGCCGGGTCCGTTCGGCCCATTCGGCCCGTTGGTGTCGCCGGGCGGCACGACAGGAACGCCCACCTGCCCGAAGTTGTCCGAAGAGGACTGCTGGCTGGACGTGCTGGAGGTGGAGCTGGTCGACTCGTACGGGTCGACGGTGCCCGACGGGATCTCCACCTGCTTCGCCGTCACCGAGATCGAGCTGGTGCTCATCGCGGGCGGCGGCCCGAACGCGGGCATCGTGCTCGCGCCGGACAGGCTGGCGTCGTACCCGCCGACCACCTGCGCTGCCTGCTGGTGCGCCTCCTGCTGGGCGTTGTACTGCGTCATGTAGTCGTTGTACTTCGTGACCAGCTCGAACGGGTTGCTCGTCGTCTGCAGGTCCCGGTTGGCGGCGGCGACGTCGAAGTCGACCGGCTCCGGCATGGCCCGCTTGGCCTCTGCGAGCGCGGACGCCTGCAGGTTGGTCTGCGTGCCGGCGAGCTGCGCGCTCTGCCCGGCGTCGCCGACCCAGTTGCCGACCGACGCCATGAACCCGCGCGCGGCGTCGCCCGCGGAGCCCTGCCAGTCCGACTGGCTGTTGTTGATCGCGTCGGCCACGCCGGACTGGAAGCGGGTCATCGCGTTGCCCGCGGAGATCCACCTGTCGCCGGTCTCGCCGACCGCGTCCGCGTCCACGCCGTCGGTGACCATCTGCTTGAGCTGCGGGTGCGGGTTGCTCAGGTAGTTCGAGCACATCATCATCGGACCCTCGCGGGTCGCGACGCCGCTCGCCAGCTCGGCGGCCTGCGCGTTCATCTCCTGGTTGTAGGTGTCGTTGACACGGCTGCCGTGGTTGAAGAAGTCGAGCATCTGGTCGAGCCAGCCGCCCTGCTCGACCTCGGCGTCGACCTGGTTCTCCGCGCTCTGCTCGGTCTCCGCGCCGGTGTCGGACGTGGTGCCGCGGTCGATGTAGGTGGAGCTGCTCGGGTCCCTGGTCGGGTCGTACGCCCGGCTGCCCGGGTCGTAGTGCGGACTGTCCGGGTCGGAGACCGACGTCGTCGAGTTCGGGTTGCGGAAAGTCGATGACATGGCGGTTCCTCAGGGCAGTTCGGGTTCGACGGCGGGCGCCAGCTGCGCCACGAGCTGGCATGCCTGTTGGGGATCGCCGCCGACCGCCGTGTTGTCCACCCGGGACGACGTGCCGACGCCGAGACTGACGGCGCAGCTGCCGGTCGGCCCGACGAACGACGTCGCGTCGTGCGTGCCGATCTTGGGCAGCTGCTGGACGTTCGTGCCGACGATGTCCGCGAGACCCTGGGCCTCGAAGATCTCGACGGACACCGTGAAGCTCTCGTTGAGGGTCGCGCCGTCGCGCCGCCAGCGGCACACCCGCGCCGCGCCGACCTTCTTCGCCTCGCCGCCGGTGAGCTGGAGCGTCTGCAGCGTGGCGGCGGGGACGAGCGCGCACGGGTCGACCTCCGCGAGCCCGCCACCGGACGGCTCGCTTCCCGCCGGCGCCTCGCTGCTCGGCTCGCTCGGCCGCTCGTCCGTGGTCGTGGTGGTGGTCTCGTCCGCGGGCGCGGCGGAACCGGCGGTCTTCTCGGCACAGCCCGCCACGGTGAGCACGGCGAGCGCGGCGAGTACCAGCGGGAGTCTCAACGGTCGCCCTTCGGCTGGTAGTTCAGCGCGGTGCCCTGGTCGATGTCACGGTAGTTGTTCATCGCGCCGATGACGCCCTGCTCGGCGTCGGCGAGCGAGGTGCGGAACTCGCGCAGCATCGTCAGGAAGCCCTCCTGATCGGTGGCGACGTCCTGCACGTACGGCTTCATCGCGGTGGCGCCGTTGCTGGTGCCGAGCGCCGGCTGCTGGGCGAGCGTGCCGAGGTCGGCGAGGTTCTCGTCGACCCATTTGGCCATCTCGCGGATGGCGGCGAGCAACGCGGTGCCACCGGTCTCGTTGACCGCGAAGGACCCGTCGTTGGCGGCCTTCAGCAGGCCACCCATCTTCGGCACGCCACCGCCGCCACCACCTGCGTCAAGCATGAGATCGCCCCTACCTCGCAGCTCAGCCCACGACTCGCACGCTACGGCGCGCGGGACAACATTCTGACGCATGTCACGCCGCGAGGGTTCCCCTTTGGAAACGCCACGAGCAAGGACGCGAGTGACCGCCCGCCGCGAAAGCCCCGCCGCGAAAGCCCCGCCGACAACACGACACCAGTGAGGGCTTGAGTGAGCGGCCGCCGGCGTCTGGACTGACCGAGCAGCGGAAGGCCACGAGCGAAGCGAGTCGCCTGAGCAGCGCAGGGAGGGAAGACGCCGGGTACAGGCCGCGAATACGCGAGCGGAGCGAGCCAGTGTGACAGTTCAGCCGAAGCGGCCCGAGATGTAGTCCTCGGTTGCCTTCTGGTTCGGGTTCGAGAAGATCTTCTCCGTGGCGTCCATCTCGACGAGTTTGCCTGGCTGGCCGACGCCCGCGAGGTTGAAGAACGCGGTCTGGTCGCTCACCCGCGCGGCCTGCTGCATGTTGTGGGTGACGATGACGATCGTGTAGTCCTGTTTCAGCTGTCCGATCAGGTCCTCGATCGCGAGGGTGGAGATCGGGTCGAGCGCCGAGCACGGCTCGTCCATCAGCAGCACGTCCGGCTGGACGGCGATGGCCCGCGCGATACACAGCCGCTGCTGCTGCCCGCCGGACAGCGACGACCCCGGCTTGTTGAGCCGGTCCTTGACCTCGTTCCACAGGTTCGCCCCGCGCAGCGACGACTCGACCACCTCGTCCGCCTGCGCCTTGGACATCCGCTTGTTGTTCAGCTTCATGCCGGCGATCACGTTGGCGTGGATCGACATGGTGGGGAACGGGTTCGGCCGCTGGAACACCATGCCGATCTGCCGGCGCACCCGCACCGGGTCGACGTCGCGGCCGTACAGGTCCTCGCCGTCCAGCGCGATCTTGCCCTCGATGCGGGCGCCGGGGATGACCTCGTGCATCCGGTTCAGCGACCGGATCACGGTCGACTTGCCGCAGCCGGACGGCCCGATGAACGCGGTCACCGCGCGCGGCTCGACCGCCATGGACACGCCCTCGACCGCGAGGAAGTCGCTGTAGTAGATGTTGAGGTCGGAGATGTCCAGTCGCTTAGCCATTAGCTTCCTTGTCCATTAACGGCGGCCGGTCTTGGGCGCGAAGAACCGCGAGATGAGCCGGGCGACCAGGTTGAGCAGCATGACGATGATGATCAGCGTCAACGCCGCGGCCCACGCCCGGTCGTAGTTGATCGTGGTGACGCCGTTGGGCGCGAGGCCCTGGCTGTACTGGCGGAACACGTACACCGGCAGCGTCATCATGCGACCGTCGAACAGGTCGTAGTTCACCGAGTTCGCGAAGCCCGCGGTGATCAGCAGCGGTGCGGTCTCGCCGATGACGCGGGCGATGGCGAGCGTGACACCGGTGACGAGGCCGGCCACGGCGGTGCGCAGCACCACCTTCACGATGGTCAGCCACTTCGGCACGCCAAGCGCGTACGCGGCCTCGCGCAGCTCGTTGGGCACCAGCTTGAGCATCTCCTCCGACGCCCGCACCACCACCGGGATCATCAGCACGGCGAGGGCCACCGAGCCGGCCGCGCCCATCCGCACGCCGGGCCCGAAGATCAGCGCGAAGAGGGCGTACGCGAACAGGCCGGCGACGATCGACGGGATGCCGGTCATGACGTCCACGAAGAACGTGATCAGCTTGGCCAGCCGCGACGGCCCGTACTCGATGAGGTACACGGCGGTCAGCAACCCGATCGGCACCGAGATCACCGTGGCGAACGCGGTGATCTCGAGCGTGCCGATGATCGCGTGGTAGGCGCCGCCGGCGTCCATGCCGCCGAACACGCCACGCATCGTGGTGTTCAGGAAGTACGGGCTGAACCGCTTGATGCCCGCCGAGATGACGGTCCACAGCAGACTGATCAGCGGGATCAGCGCGAGCATGAACGCGCTGTACATCAGCGTGGTGGCGAACCGGTCCCGCGCGGCCCGGCCGCCCTCGACGATCCGCGCCACCACGAGCAGCGCGACCGCGAACAGGACGGTGCCGAGCACCACGGCGAGCGGGATGCCGAACGAGCCGAGCACGGCCAGCAGGCCGGACATGACGGCGACCGACCCGACCCACAGCGCGATGGGCGCGTACCGGGGCAGCTTGCCCGCGGTAAGGCTGACCCGCGCGAGGGAGGGCGGCGTGGGGGTGTGCACCGAAGTCATCAGTTGGCCCCCGAGAACTCCGCCCGGCGGCTGACGATCCACCGCGCGAACATGTTGACAAAGAGGGTGATCACGAACAGCACCAGGCCGGTGAAGATCAGCACGTTCACACCGAGCCCGGAGGCCTCTGGGAACTTGAGCGCGATGTTGGCCGCGATGTTCTGCTGCTGTCCCGCCTGGAGGATGTGGATCGAGTACAGGAACAGGCCGGGCGAGAGCACCATGGCGACGGCCATCGTCTCGCCGAGCGCGCGGCCGAGGCCGAGCATGGTGGCGGAGATGATGCCGGACCGCGCGAACGGCAGCACCGCCATGCGGATCAACTCCCAGCGGGTCGCGCCGAGCGCGAGTGCCGCCTCCTCGTGCAGCGTCGGCGTCTGCAGGAAGATCTCCCGGGAGACCGCGGTGATGATGGGCAGGATCATGACGGCCAGCACGATGCCGGCGGTGAAGATCGTGCGGGCCGGCGCCGCGGCCGGGCCCGCGAACAGCGGGATCCACCCGAAGTAGGTGGTCAGCCACTCGGTGAACGGGAAGATTCTCGGCATCAGCCAGAGCGCGCCCCACAGGCCGTAGACGACGCTGGGGATCGCGGCGAGCAGGTCGATGACGTAGCCGAGCCCGGACGCGACTCGCCGCGGCGCGTAGTGCGAGACGAACAACGCGACCCCGATGGCGATCGGGGTCGCGATGACCAGCGCGATGAGCGCGGCGAGCACCGTGCCGAACACCAGTGGGCCGACGTACCCGAGCAGTGAGTGGCCGTCGAGGATGTGGACGGCGTCAGCGAGTTCCGCGCTCGGGGTCGAGATGGCCGGCCAGCCCTGCACCAGCAGGAAGGCGGCGACCGCGGCGAGCACGACGAGGATGAGGACACCGGCGTACTTCGCGCTCGCGGAGAAGATGCGGTCGCCGGGACGCTGTGGGGGACGCTGACTGGCCGACGGCTTCAGCTTCGCCTTCGGTTCGTCCGTTGTGGTCACGTGCGGTCTCCGTGGACGGGTGGGACGGGACCTGGATCGGTGGGCGGCCGCAGGGATCGCGACCGCCCACCGGACTCAGTTGGACCGTTTCATAGAAGCCAGGCTAAGCGATCGACTTGACCGAGGCCTCGACGTCGGTGCGCAGCGCGTCGGAGATCGGCGCGGAGCCGGCCTCCTTGGCGGCGACGCCCTGGCCGTCCGCGCTGGCCAGGTACGTCAGATAGGCCTTGACGAGCTTGCTCTGCTCGGCGTCGCCGTACTTGGAGCACGCGATGATGTACGAGACCAGCACCAGCGGGTAGGCGCCGTCGGTGGTGGTGTCGCGCTTCAGGTCGATGGCGATGTCGTGCTCCGGCACGCCCTCGGTCCGCGGCGACTCCTCGACGACCTTCGCCGCACCCTCGGCGGTCGGCGCGACGAACTTCTCGCCGACCTTGATCTTGGCGACGCCCAGGCTGCCGGCCTGGCTGTGGTCGGCGTAGGCGATGGTGCCGTCGGCACCCTGGACGGCCTGCACGACACCGGACGTGCCCTGGGCGGACTGGCCGCCCTGCAGCGGCCAGTCACCGCTGGACTCGTGCGGCCAGTCGGCGGCCGCGGTCTTGGACAGGTAGTCGGTGAAGTTCTTCGTGGTGCCCGACTCGTCGGAGCGGTTCACCGGCGTGATGGCGAGGTCCGGCAGCGACGCGTCCGGGTTGTCCGCCGCGATCGCCGGGTCGTTCCACTTGGCGATCTTGCGGTCGAAGATCTTCGCGATCGTGGCCGGCGCGAGGTTCAGGTCCTTGACGTCCTTGAGGTTGAACACGACCGCGATCGGGCTGATGTACAGCGGGAGGTCGTAGGCGTCGCCGCCGTCGCAGCGCGTCTTGGCCTTGGTGCGCTCGTCGTCGGTCAGCGCGGAGTCGGAGCCGGCGAAGGCGACCCCGCCCTCGAGGAACGCGGTGCGCCCGCCACCCGACCCGACCGGGTCGTAGGACAGGTCGACGTCCGGGTTCGCCTCCATGAACTTGGCGGCCCATGCATTCTGCGCGGACTCCTGCGAGGTCGCGCCGGCACCGGCGAGCGTGCCGGCCAGGTCGCTCGCGGCACCGGTGTCGCCGCCGCCGCCGTCTCCGGTGTCGGCCGCCGGGTCGTTCCCACATGCTGTCAGCGCCAGAGCGCCGGCAGTGACAATGGCCGCGATACGGCCGTAGCGGATGCGCTTCACTGGATCCTCTCGGGGCAACTCGATATCACTCAACCTGGTTGCACGGCGCAGTTCTTGCGGTGCAGCGCGGACGCTAGGGAGCGGGAATGGACAGCCCCGGGTGTTCAGATGAACGGAAGGTGAACAACACCGGATTGTGACTTTTGTTGCTTCAGGTAACGGTCACGTGTCCCGAGCCGGGTAATTACCGCTGGTAGGCAACATTCGTGTACGCGAGGGTGAAACCCAATCGGGTGTACACGGCGACAGCCGGTGAGTTGTCGGATTCGACATACAGAATTACGTCGCGCACGCCGCGTTCCCGCAGGTGATGCAGGCCGGCCAAGGTCAGCGCCGTGCCGAGCCCGCCGCCCTGCGCGTCCGGGTCGACGCCGACGACGTAGACCTCGCCGGTGCCGTCGGCGTGCACCTTGGTCCAGTGGAAGCCGACGACCCGGTCGTCCTCGTCCACGGCGAGGAAGAACCCGCTCGCGTCGAACCACGACTCCCGCTCGGCGGCCTCGACGTCGGCGACCGTGAGCATGCCCTGCTCGGGGTGCCAGTCGAACGCGCGCTTGTTGACGTCGACCATGGCCTGCTCGTCCCGGCCGGGCACGAACGCGCGGACCCCGACGCCGGCGCGCCACTGCGGTTCCGGCAGCGCGACGTCCGGGCCGAGGTGCATCTGGAGCAGCTCGCGGACGCGGGCCAGGCCCCGGCGCTCGGCGAGCCGCGCCGCGCCGGGGTGGTCGCGGTGGGACCACAGCCGCAGCGGGCCGTCGGTGCCGGCCAGCACGGCGTCGACCATGGCCGCGCCGTGCCCGGCGCGCCGGTGGGCGGGGTGCACGATCAGCTCGACGATCTGGTTGCCGAAGGCGTCGCCCTTCTGGTCGACGTGGGCGTAGCCGACGAGGGTGTCGCCGTCGCGCGCCAGCAGGTGCCGGCCGCCGCGGAACTCGCTGGGCAAGGAGTTGTCGTCGTCGACCTCGGGGGTGCCGTCGGCGTCCATGGCGGCGCGCAACAGCGCGGGCACGGTGTCGTCGGCCGCGTCGCCGGCCGCTTCCTGCCAGATCAGGTCCACGTCGTCGACCGTACCGGGATTCGGTGCCTACGGTTCGTGCCATGGGCGCCTGGGGCGGGTTGTGCGAGTTCGACGTGCGGCGCTACCGCGAGGTAGTCGTGCCGGCCTTCCGCGCCGGTGAGCGCCACCCGGTGATCGCGAGTGCGATCGCGCTGCTCGAGCCGAGCTGGGAGTGCCGCTGGGAAGGGCTCGCCGAGGTCATGGCGCACTTCGACGACGACCTCACGACCTGCGCGCTCGGCAGGACGTTCACCACGCCGACCGGTTGGGACTACGAGCTCCTCACCCCACTCTTCGAGTACGTGGTCACCAGGGAGACGGTGCGGAGCTACGCGAACCTCGGCCTCACCGGCACGTGGGCGGCACGCGTCTGGGACGCGTACGTCGACAAGGACGACCCGAGCCTGCTGTCCGAACTGCTGGCCGAGCTGGACCGGTCCCAGTCCGGCGAGTCGTGCTACTGGCAGCACGGCTCAGGCGGCTACGGCGAGGGCATCGCGGGCTGGCTCGACGCGGAGTGGACCCGCGAGCTGGCGGCGCAGGTGCCCGCCCCGTTTGCCGACAGCGCCCTGCTGCTGGACCGCCAGCACCGCTTCCGCACCGTCACGCAGCGGGCCGTCGAGCACGACAACGGCCTGCTCTGGGCTCGTGACCTGTGCCTGTTCTACTCTCCGGAGGAGGTCTTCGCCGACGGCGCGGAGCCGCCGGTCGAGATCCCGTACGTGGGCTAGCGGTTCGCGTCGACCGTCTCGTCGGCGGACAGGGCATCGGACAGGGAATCGGTCATCGACTCCTCGGCGCTCAGCCTCGGCTTCGGCGGCTGCACGAACTTGTAGCCGACGTTGCGCACGGTGCCGATCATCTGCTCGTGCTCGGTGCCGAGCTTCGCGCGCAGGCGCCGGACGTGCACGTCGACCGTGCGGGTGCCGCCGAAGAAGTCGTAGCCCCACACCTCCTGCAGCAGCTGGGCGCGGGTGAACACCCGGCCGGCGTGCTGCGCGAGGTACTTGAGGAGCTCGAACTCCTTGTACGTCAGGTCGAGCGGGCGGCCACGCAGCCGCGCCATGTACGTCGCCTCGTCGATGACCAGCTCGCCGAGCCGCAGCGCGCCGTCGGCGCCGGGGGCGCCCGCGGGGCCGCGGGAGGTCAGCAGCCGCAGCCGGGCGTCGACCTCGGCCGGGCCCGCGGTCGGCAGCAGGATGTCATCCACCCGCCACTCCGAGTTAACGGCGACCAGGCCGCCCTCGTTGACGATCGCGACGACCGGCGCGCTGTCGCCGCCGCTGGTGAGCAGCCGGCACAGACTCTTGGCGGCCGCCAGGTCCGACCGCGCGTCCACCAGGACGACGTCCCGTGAACCCGCCTCCAGCAACGCGGTGACCTCGGGCGCCTGGGTACGCACGTGGTGGGGCAACAACATCAGCGACGGCACAACCGAGCCCGGCGTTGGGTCCGCGGTAAGCAGCAGCAGGTCGAGGCTCATGATGGCCCGCCTCTCTGGGTACGCTCCGTGGGTTTTCCGGGAGAATAACCGGCGTGGCGCTGAAATGTCCTGGTCGTGACACATGCGTCACACGTCTGCACCAACGAACGGGCATGGCGTGAGGCTGACGGGACTGATGTTGCGACCGAAACATGGACGTAACGAAACGGCCCCCACCCCACTGTCGCTGGTGCACGGGACCGAGGATCATTACTGGCTCGACATCTATACACAGGAGCTGCTGGCGGTATGACGACGATGACCGAGACCCCGTCCCGGCCCGCGCCTCGCAAACGCCGGAAGACGCTCCGCAGGCTCGTCATCACCCTGGTCGTGCTGCTCGGGCTGCTGGTGGTCGCCGACTTCGGCGCCGCGGCGATCTTCGAGTACCAGGTGTCCAAGCGGGCTCGGGAGCAGTTCGAGCTGGCCGACGACCCGGCGGTGAAGGTCGGCGGCTTCTCCTTCCTCGCGCAGGCGTTCTCCGGCGAGTACGGCCACGTGACGATCGACGCGAAGGGCGTGCCCGTCGAGGACACCCTGCGCGACCTCGAGGTCCACATCGAGCTGCGGGACGTGCAGGCGCCGCTCGGCGACCTGGTCAGCGGCTCGCTGAAAGAGGTCAAGGTCCGCGAGGTCGAGGGCCAGGTCAAGGTCAAGGCGTCGGACGTGAACCGCGCGGTGACCGAGAACGAGAACCCGGTGATCTCGTCGATCACGAACCTCACGATCGAGCCGGTCAGCGAGCAGGACGTGGCGACCGACCCGGACGACCGCACCGACGCCGAGCAGGAGGCCGCCGACAAGGCCGCGGAGGCGGAGATCGAGGACACCACTGCGGGCGCCCAGATCTGCGCGACCGCGGACCTCGCGAGCGAGGAGACCGAGTTCTGCGCGTACGGCATCATCTCGCTGGTCGACGCGAAGATGACCTTCACGCCGGGCCGCCTGGTGCTGCGCAACTCGGTGCTCGGCAGCGGCAAGCTGCCGCCGGTGCTGGACGCCGAGGTCAAGAAGCAGCTGACGTTCACGCTCGACCCCGGTGAGCTGCCGTTCACGGTCGTACCGACGGCCGTCACGGTCGAGTCGGGCGTACTGTCGGTCAAGGGCACCGCGAGAGATGTGGTGCTCGGCGGGAGCTGACATCTCGGGAGTCGGGGCATGACCGGTGCGTTGGTGCTGTTCGGCACGCTGGCGGTCGCGGCCGTGATCGGCTTCGCACTCCGCGCCCACAACGGCAGGGTGCGGACGGTGAACCGCACGGCTTCGGCGAACCTGCCGGCGGACGTGCGCTCGGTGCTCGACCCCGACGCGTCGGTGACGCTGGTCCAGCTGTCGACCACGTTCTGCGCGCCGTGCCGGCAGGCCCGCGCGCTGCTCACCGACCTCGCCGCCCGCACCGACGGGCTCCACCACGCCGAGCTCGACCTCACCGAGCGGCCGGACCTGGCGCGCGAGCTGTCCGTGCTGCGCACTCCCACCACGCTGGCGATCGGCCGCTCCGGCGCGGAGCTCCTCCGGATCGGCGGGGTGCCGAGGCGGGCCGAGCTGCTCGCCGCGCTGCGGCCCCACCTGGTGTGACGCCGTCATCCCATCTGTTGGACAGCCCTCCCAGCCCAAGGGAGTCGGCGGTACTGTCGAAGTCGTGTACACCTTGCTGACCAGGCGACGCGCGGTCGATTACTGCCGCGTCGACTCGAGCCTGTGTCTGGCAGCTGACTGACCGGGCGGACCCCTCTTTCGGCCGCCGCCCGTGCTGGTTCCCCAGCCGTGCAGTCAGGAGGTCGTCATGTCCGCTGGTCCGTCCCAGGTTGATCCCCGAGGTCCCCGCTTCGCCGCGTGGGTGACCACGATCGTGCTCGCCGTGGTGCTGGTGACCGGCTGGTGGCCGCTGCTCGCCGCGCAGGCCGTGGTGTTCGCGATCGGCGCGTTCGCCGGGTTCGGCGTCGCGCCGTACTCGATCCTGTTCCGCGCGCTGGTCGCGCCGCGGCTCAAGAAGTCCGACGAGCGCGAGGACACCGCGCCGCTGCGCTTCGCACAGGGCGTCGGGTTCGGGTTCGCGGTGCTCGGCACGCTCGGCTTCGCGACCGGCGTCACCACGCTCGGCATCGTGGCGACCGCGTTCGCGCTGGCCGCCGCGTTCCTCAACGCGGCCTTCGCGTTCTGCCTCGGCTGCGAGACCTATCTGCTGATCCGCCGATTCACCCCAACGAAGGAGAGAGCGCTCCGATGAGCCGCGAAGATGTGCTGGTCACGGCCGAATGGGCCCAAGAGAACCTCGGCGCTGCCGGGGTGGTGTTCGTCGAGGTCGACGAGGACACGTCCGCTTACGACGGCGGCCACCTCCCCGGCGCGGTGCGGATCGACTGGAAGACCGAGCTGCAGGACCCGGTGCGGCGTGACTTCGTGGACCGCGCCGGCTTCGAGAAGCTGTTGTCCGCCAAGGGCATCGGCAACTCCGACCAGGTGGTTCTCTACGGCGGCAACAACAACTGGTTCGCCGCCTACGCCTACTGGTACTTCAAGCTTTACGGCCACGACGCGGTCAAGCTGCTCGACGGCGGCCGCAAGAAGTGGGAGCTCGACGGGCGCGAGCTGTCCAAGGACACGGTGACCCGCGACGAGACCAGCTACACCGCCAAGGAGCAGGACACGGCGATCCGCGCGTTCCGCGACGAGGTCATCGCGGCCATCAACACGAAGAACCTGGTCGACGTGCGGTCGCCGGACGAGTTCTCCGGCAAGCTGCTCGCGCCCGCCCACCTCCCGCAGGAGCAGGCGCAGCGCGGCGGCCACATCCCCTCGGCGCTCAACGTGCCGTGGAGCAAGGCGGCCAACGAGGACGGCACGTTCCGCTCCTCCGACGAGCTGCGTGAGCTGTACAAGGAGGCGGGCCTCGACGAGGGCAAGTCGACCATCGCCTACTGCCGCATCGGCGAGCGTTCGTCGCACACCTGGTTCGCGCTGCACGAGCTGCTCGACTACTCGGACGTGAAGAACTACGACGGCTCCTGGACCGAGTACGGCTCGCTCGTCGGCGTGCCCGTCGAAATCGGCCCCGGCGCACACTGACTTCCTTGGAGGAGAACCCATGAGCAGAGCTTGCGGAGCGAATCATCGATATTCAGGACGCCACCGCGCCCGCGGAGGGCGCCGGTTGAGCGGAGCTTGCGGAGCGTTCCGACGCCACGCAGCGGGAGAGGTGGCGTCATGAGCAACGACGGTTGCGCCGCGCCGGCACAGACCGCAGAGCTGCCGGCCGGTGTCGATCTCGCGAAGGAGATCGTGCTGGGCGGCAAGGTGACCGTGGACGGCGCGCCCGTCGGCGGCGCGTACGTGCGGCTGCTGGACGCGAGCGGTGAGTTCACCGCGGAGGTCGTGTCCTCGCAGGACGGCGACTTCCGGTTCTTCGCCGCGCCGGGTCAGTGGACGGTGCGCGCGCTGCACCGCAGCGGCAACGGCGAGACCAAGGTGACCGCGGACGGGCCGGGACTGCACTCGGTCGCGGTGTCGGTCGGTTAGAAGCCTCATCCCAAACGCGGGGCGGCCTTCACTCGGCCGCCCCGCGTTGCCATATCCTCCTCGGGTGGAACTGTTCGTCACTCTGCTGTTGATCGCCGCCGCACTGGCCGGCACCGTGTTGTTGGGGCGGGTCGCCGTCCGGATGGCGGGGCGGCGCTGATGACAACACCTCCCCCCGAACCCGGCAGCGGCGACGCGGCAGTGCGCGCGGCCGCCGAACGCGCGAACGCGACCCGCGAACGCAACCTCCCGCAGTGGCCCGACCTGCCGATCCCCAACGACACGGCCAACCTCCGCGACGGCGCCAACCTCAACGACGCCTGTCTCGCGCTGCTGCCGCTCATCGGTGTCTGGCGCGGCGAGGGCGAGGTCGTGTACCCGACCATCGAGTCGCAGCACTTCGGCCAGCAGGTGGTCTTCGCGCACGACGGCCGGCCGTTCGTGTACTACGAGGCGCGCGCGTGGCTGCTCGACGCCGACGGCAAGGTGATCCGCCCGGCCGCACGCGAGGTCGGCTGGTGGCGCCCGCGGCCCGACGACACGATCGAGGTCCTGCTGGCCCAGGCGACCGGCATCATCGAGATCTTCTACGGCGAGCCCCGCACCCAGACGTCGTGGGAACTGGCCACCGACGTGACCATGCGGACGCAGTCGGCCAAGGAGGTCAACGGCGCGAAACGCCTGTACGGCCTGGTGAACAACGGCGATCTCGCCTACGTGGAGGAACGCGCGATGATGGGGCAGCCGCTGCAGCCCCACACCTCGGCGTACCTGCGCCGCGTGGCGGGCTGAGCGCTCACGGTCAGGCGTACTCGGACTCGTACAGGCCGGCCAGCTCCTTGTGCAGGACCGCGCTGTCCGGCAGCGCCGCGCCGTCGAGCGTGTGCACGCGAGTGATCTTGCGGACGCTGGACGCCATGAACACGCCGTCGGCGTCCCGCACGTCCGCGAGCGTCAGCGGCGCCACCTTCGTCACCCAGCCGGCCCGCGCCGCCGCGCGGAACAGCGCGCCCTGGGTGGTGCCGCGGAGGATGCCGCTGGACGGCGGGGTCGTGCGCAGCGTGCGGCCGGACGCGACCACGACCGAGGCCGTCGGGCCCTCCAGCACCGAGCCGTCGGCCGCCATGAAGATCACCTCGGCCGCGCCGAGCGACTCCGCGTGCCGGATCGCGGCCATGTTCACCGCGTACGACAGCGACTTCGCGCCGAGCAGCAGCCACGGCGCCCGCGCCACGATCTCCGGGTCGTAGCCGCGGTCCAGCGTCACGGCGGCGACGCCGGACTCCCTTGCCGCCAACACCTTCTGCCCGATCGGCATGCCGAGCGCGAACCCGGTCGGCGTGCCGTCGCCGAACTCCGGGCCCCGCGTGTAGACCAGCTTGAGCGCCATCTCCGCGCCGCCGGTCCAGTTGGCGAGCACGAGGGCGACGCACCGCTCCCACGCCGCGCGGTCGGGCGCCGGCAGCCGCAGCATCGCGGCCGAGCGGGCCAGCCGGTCGAGGTGCGGGCCGAGCTCACGCGGCCGCCCGTCCACCACCAGCACGGTCTCGAAGACGCCGTCACCGCGCAGGAGTCCCAGGTCGTCCACCCGGATCAGCGGCGCGTCGGCGTCGGCCAGGGTTCCGTCGAGCATCACAAGCACCCGCATACCCGGCAGCCTACGCGGGCCTAACATTCACAGTGTGGAGACCAACATCCAGGAAGAACGCGCGCAGCTGAAGAGCACGCTGCACGGGCGCGGCATGCGGATGACCCCACAGCGCCAGCTCGTGCTCGACGCGCTGCTCGACCTCGAGCACGCCACCCCGGAACAGGTCTGCCAGCACGTCCAGCGCAGCACGCCGACGGTCAACATCACCACCGTCTACCGCACGCTCGAGCTGCTGGAGGGCCTCGGCATCGTGCGCCACACCCACCTCGGGCACGGCGCGCCCAACTACTCGATCCACGACCACCAGCACGTCCACCTCGTCTGCCACCGCTGCGACACCGTCATCGAGGCGCCCTGCGAGGTCATGGCCGACCTGCGCGGAACACTGCTTGCCCGCTACGGGTTCGCACTGGATGCCAGCCACCTCGCGCTGTCCGGCCTCTGCGAGACGTGCACGAAAGAGGTAACCGAATGACCGCGGTCCCCGCCCCGGAAGGCTCGCCGGACTCCGGCATGCCGTGGCACTACGGCGACCCGTACGCCGAGCAGCGCGCCGCGGCGCGCCGGGTCGCCGTCGTCGACCGGTCCAACCGGGAGGTCATCGCGGTCACCGGGCCGGAGCGCCTCTCGTGGCTGCACCTCGTCATCTCCCAGCACATGACCGACCTGCCCGACGGCGCCGCCACCGAGGCGCTCGTGCTGGACAGCCAGGGCCGGGTCGACGCGCACATGGGCGTCGCGCACGTCGACGAGACCGTGTGGCTCGACACCGAGCCGGGCGCCCACGCCACCGCGGTGCGCGGCGGGACGCAGACGCTGCTCGAGTACCTGGCGTCGATGGTCTTCTGGTCGAAGGTCGAGCTGCGGGACGCGACCGCCGAGCGGGCGCTCCTGACGCTGCTCGGCCCGGACACGGACGCGCTGCTCGCCGCGCTGGACCTGCCGGTCCCCGGTCCGCTGGAGGTGGCGGGCGGCGACGTGCTCGTCCGCCGCGGCGCGCTGGGCGTCGACCTGTTCGTGCCGCGCGCCGCACGGGCCGACTGGTGGGCCCGTATCACCGAGGCGGGCGCGCGCCCCATGGGGAGCTGGGGCTACGAGGCGTTCCGCGTCGAGGCCGCGCGGGCCCGGCTCGGCGTCGACACCGACGACCGCACGATCCCGCACGAGGTCGGCTGGGTGCACGTCGCCGCGCACGTCGCGAAGGGGTGCTACCGCGGCCAGGAGACTGTGTCGAAGGTGCACAACGTCGGCCGGCCGCCGAGGCGGATGCTGCTCCTGCACCTGGACGGCTCGCCGGAGGTGCTGCCGGAGACCGGCGACCCGGTGCTGCTCGGCGAGCGCACGGTCGGCCGGGTCGGGTCGGTCGTCCGCCACCACGAGCTGGGCACGATCGCGTTGGCGCTGGTCAAGTACTCGGTGCCGCTGGACGCCGAGCTGCTCGCCGGCCAGGACGACCGCGTGGTGCAGGCCGCCATCGACCCGGACGCGGTGCCGGAGGCGACACCTGGACTCGGCCGCGAGGCCGCCAAGAGGCTCCGCGGCTGAGGACGCTTACGATCGGCGCATGGCTCACGGCACGCTGATCACGGTCGCACCCACCGGCGCGGAGCACGCGAAGGCGGACGTGCCGAACCTGCCCGTCACGCTCGAGGAGCTGGTCCGGACCGCCAAGGACTGCGAGCGCGTCGGCGCGGCGATGATCCACGTGCACATCCGGGGCGCCGACGCGAAGCCGACGCTGGACCTTCAGCGGCTGAAGGACACGGTCGCGGCGCTGCGCGAGGAGACGTCGCTGGTCGTGCAGCTGTCCACCGGCGGCGCGGTGACCGACCCGGAGGCCGACCGCCTTCGCGTCCTCGACGCCATGCCGGACTCGGCGAGCTGCACGATGGGCACCGTCAACTTCGGCGACGACGTGTTCATGAACCGCTGGGAGTTCGTGGTCGAGCTGCACAAGCGGATGCGCGAGCGCGGCATCGTGCCGGAGTACGAGATCTTCGACATCGGCCAGCTCGCGAGCCTGCGCAGACTGCTCGACGAGCACGGGCTGCCGGCGGGCGGGCACGTGCACGTCGACCTGGTCATGGGCGTGCCGGGCGGGATGCCCGGCGACGTGTCGACCCTGGTGGCGGCCCTGCCGCTGATCCCGCCCGGCGCCACGTTCTCGGCGACGGGGATCGGCAGGACGTCGTTGGCCGTGATGCTGGCGGCGCTGTCCGCGGGCGGGCACCTGCGGGTGGGCATGGAGGACACCATCTCCTACGCCAAGGGTGAGCGCGTCAAGGACAACGCCCAACTGGTGGCGCGTGCCGCCGGCCTGGCCAAGATCGCCCAGCGGCCCCCGCTGCTCGTCGCCGAGGTGCGCGACCTTCTCGGGGTTGCGCAAAGCAACTGACTCGGCTCGCTCGCCAGGGTTGGCGGCAAGGGGGCCCGTACCGGAGGATAGGCACGTGATCGAAGTCCGTCCTGGTGGACGCAGGCGTATCGACCGTGTGCTCGCGCCGGACTACGTGGAGCACCTCGACCAGCTCGACCTGGCCGAGGTACGCGGCCGTCGGGACGACGCCGCCCAGGAGGAGACGGATCTGTCGTACCTGCGCAGACTCCTGCACGGGCGGATCGACATCGTGCGGGCCGAGCAGAAGCGCAGGGTGGAGGGCGGTTCCAGCTCGGTCGTCGAGCGGCTGGCGGAGATCCTCGCGGACAACGTCGTCGGCCTGACCCCCTCCGGCGCCGGCCGCCACCAGCCGCTGGAGCCCTCCCGCGCGGAGGCCCACCGGCGGCACGTGGAGGCCCTCGTCTCCGACGCCGACCTGACCGACGTGGGATCACTGCCGGACGAGCGGCTCGACCTCGCGCTGCGCACGTACGTGGCCGAGGAGGAGTCCGTGTCCAAGCGCCGCCGCGAGGTCCAGCGGGTGGTCGACCTGCTCAACGACGAGATCGGCGGCCGCTACCGGGCCGGCAGCGCCTCTGTCGACAAGCTGCTGGCAGCCGAACGCGGCGAACCCAACGACCAGGACCGCTAGTTGAAGCGTTCTCGCACGGCGAGGTCGCCCCAGAAGTCGCGCAGCTTCTCGAAACGTGCGGCGATCTCCTCGACGTCCTCGCGCTCCAGCGCGTCCACGATCGCGTTCACGTCCGCGGCCGACGAGTCGGACTCCAGCTCCGCGTCCTCCAGCAGCTGCACCAGCCCGCCGTAGTCCAGCTCGACCGCCGACTCCGGGTGGAAGTGCTCCAGCCACCGCCCGGTGTCCTCGAGAACCTTGGTCGGGCCCTGTTCGCCCATCGCCTGCGAGGCCAGCCCGTGCGCCTTGGTCACCCGCTGCCGCGCGTCGCCCATCGCGACCCGCCAGCACGCCTGCCGCCGCGGGTCCTCCCGGGTGGCGAGCACCAGGTGCCGCGCCGCCGGGTCGACCATGGTGAACCACGGCAGCGGCACCGTCCACGTGGTCGAGACGATGTGGACGGCCCCGCCGGGCAGCTCGGACAGGACCGACGCGGCCTTCTCCCGCACGGCGTCCACGGTGGCGTCCAGGGCGACCGTCCGCAGCGCGGGGTGTGCGGTGGACAGGAACCCGACGAGCGCGGCGGCCGACCGGGCCCGCAAATCCAGGGGGCACACCAGGGGCCCGTCGCCTACCTCGCCGGGCACCTCGGCCGGGTCGAGCACGAGGACGTCGCGCAGCGCGCGGGGTGACGGGTCGCCGTTCGCGAGCTCGCCGGGGAGCATCGTGGGCGGCGTCGACAGCTGTGATCTGAGCCACATGTCCCGCTCGCGCTCGCCGACCGTCGAGTAGTCCAAATGGCCGGTCTCGAGGGCTTCCCTGAGCCGATCCGCGACGTTCTCGTCGAACGCGGACAACGGTTCGTACACCCTGAGGTAGGCGACGAACGGTCGAGGCACGTGCGCATGGTTGCACGGTTTCGCGGACAGCGATCAGTCGGCATCGAACCGCCGTGCCCCTTCGCACTAAACCCCGTCGGCACGGTACGGTAGTTGGCAGGAACCAGTTGTCGAGATCAGCGGGGCCGCCGTTTCCCCCGGCCGCCCCGCAACTGTGCGAGGGGGTCGAGCCATGGGGCGCGGCCGGGCGAAGGCTAAGCAGACGAAGGTAGCCCGAGAGCTCAAATACAGCACTCGTGATACGGACTTCGATGCGCTGCAACGTGAGCTTTCTGGGGGCAAGTCCTCAGAAGACGGCAACGGCGACGAGGCCTTCGACGACGAGTACGACGACGACTACCGTCGTTGACGCCTCGACTCAGGGGCGGGTGAGGTAGCGGACCTGGCCATTCTTGGCCCTGTCCGACGCGGCGCGTGCTTCGGTGATCTCGGCGTTCGTCGAGACCTCGGGCACGCCCACCTCCCACCACGCGCCGGCGTCCGTCCAGGACGACGGATGGGTGCGGATCACCACGACCGCGGGTCGGCCCGCACGCGCGTGCGTACGAGCCTGCGCGTAGGCGGCCCGCAGTCCGGCCTGTTCGTCGACCGCGAGCACGGCAGCGCCGAGCGCCGCGGCGTGCGACGCGAAGTCCACTCTCGGCGGCTCGTCGAGCGGTGAGCGGCAGTCGGCGTACATGTTGTTGAACGCCGCACCGCCGTTGCCGCGCTGCAGGCGGTCGATCACCGCGTAGCCGTCGTTGTCGCACACCACGGCCACGAACCCGTGCCCGGCGAACGCGGCGGAGTACAGCTCCGAGTTGAGCATCAGGTACGAGCCGTCCCCGAGCAGCGTGGTGACCACGCCCTCGCGGCGCGCGATCGCGGCGCCCCACGCGCCGGCCAGCTCGTAGCCCATGCACGAGAACCCGTACTCGACGTCCATGCCCGGCCCGCCCGCGCCGGCCCGCCAGCCACCGATCAGCTCGCCGGGCATGCCGCCGGACGCGGTCAGCACGTAGTCGCCCGGCTCGGCCGCGTCGTTGACCACCCCGACGACCTGCGCGTACGTCGGCAGCCCGGCGGCCGGCGCCCGCAACCCGTCGACGTAGGCGTCCCAGCGGGCCCGTTCCTCGGCCGCCCGCGCGGTCCAGCCGGAGTGCGTCCGCCACGGGTCCAGCAGGCCGGCCAGCTCGCCGAGCGCCTCGTCGGCGTCCGCGACCAGCGCCAGCGCGCCGTGCTTCACCGCGTCGAACCGCGCGGTGTTGATCGACACGAGCCGCACGTCCGGCCCGAACACCGACCAGGACGCGGTCGTGAAGTCCTGCAGCCGGGTGCCGACCGCCAGCACCAGGTCGGCCTCCGCGGCGAGCGTGTTGGCCGACGCGGAGCCCGTGATGCCGAGCGGGCCGGCGTGCAGCGGGTGGTCGTGCGGCACAAGCGTGCGGCCCGCGGTCGTCTCGGTGACCGGCACCCCGTGCCGTTCGGCCAGCGCCAGGGCGCGGCGCACGGCGCCGGAGTACCGCACGCCGCCGCCGAGCACGAGCAGCGGGCGGCGGCTGGACCGGATCACGGCGACGGCGGGCCGGAGCGCCTCCCGGTCCGGGCGCGGGCGCAGCGGGCGGTGGACCACCGGCTCGAACAGGGCGTCAGGGAAGTCGAACGCCTCGGCCTGCACGTCCTGGGGCAGCGCGAGCGTGACCGGGCCGCAGTCGGCCGGGTCGGTCAGCACCCGCGCGACCTGCGGCAGCGCGCCGAGCAGCTGCTCCGGCCGGACGATCCGGTCGAAGTAGCGGCTGACCGCACGGAACGCGTCGTTCGCGGTCGCCGTGCCGTCGCCGAAGTGCTCGACCTGCTGCAGCACCGGGTCGGGCGCGCGGTTGACGAACGTGTCGCCGGGCAGGAGCAGCAGCGGCAGCCGGTTCGCGTGCGCCACCCCGGCCGCCGTGACCATGTTCAGCGCGCCCGGCCCGATCGACGACGTCACGACGCCGACCTGCCGCCGGTGCGTCGCCTTGGCGTAGCCGACCGCGGCGAGCGCCATGCCCTGCTCGTTGTGGCCGCGCCAGACCGGCAGCTCGGCCGCGTGCTCGGCGAGCGCCGTGCCGAGGCCGAGCACGTTGCCGTGCCCGAAGATCGCGAACACGCCGGGGAACAGCGGCGCCACGGTGCCGTCCATCAACACCGTCCGCTGCGCGACGAGCCAGCGGACCAGCGCCTGCGCCGTCGTCAACCTCACGACGCGCTCTCCACCTCACGCAGCTCGTGCGCCAACGCCTCCAGCTCGGCGCCGCCGGCCATCTGCCTCGTCAGCTCCTCGAGGGTGATCTCCGACTTCTCGAAGCTGCCGAGGCTGGCGCCGCGCTTGAGGATCAGGAACCGGTTGCCGACCGGGAACGCGTGGTGCGGGTTGTGGGTGATCAGCACGACGCCCAGCCCGCGGTCCCGCGCCTGCGCGACGTACCGCAGGACCACCCCGGACTGCTTCACGCCGAGCGCGGCGGTCGGCTCGTCCAGGATCAGCACCTTCGCGCCGAAGTGGATGGCGCGCGCGATCGCGACGCACTGCCGTTCCCCGCCGGACAGCGTGCCCACCGGCTGCTCGACGTCGCGCAGGTCGATGCCGAGATCGGCAAGCGCGGTACGCGCGATCTCCTTGCCCCGCTTGCGGTCCAGCCGCTGGAGCGGGCCGACGCCCACGGTCGGCTCCGAGCCGAGGAAGAAGTTGCGCCACACGCTCATCAGCGGCACCACCGCGAGGTCCTGGTAGACGGTCGCGATGCCGGCGTCGAGCGCCTCACGCGGCGAGGTGAACCGCACCTCGTTGCCGTTGACCAAGAACCGGCCGCTGTCGTGCTGGTGCACGCCGGCGAGGATCTTGATGAGCGTGGACTTGCCGGCGCCGTTGTCGCCGAGCACGCACGTCACCTCGCCCGCGTTGACCACGGTCGACACGTCGCGCACCGCGAGCACGCTGCCGTAGCTCTTGCTGATCCCGTCTACCTCGATAAGAGCGGTCATCGCCGTACCCTCTCCGCGCGTCGCCGGAAGGTGTTGTTCACCAGCACCGCGCCGAGCAGCATGATGCCGAGGAAGAGCATGAACCAGTCGCTGTCCCAGTTGGCGAACACGATGCCCTGCCGGGCCATGCCGAAGATCAGCGCGCCGATCGCGGCGCCGACGGCCGAGCCGAACCCGCCGGTCAGCAGGCAGCCGCCGATCACCGCCGCGATGATGTACTGGAACTCCAGGCCGATGCCCTCGTTGGCCTGTGCGGTGGTGTACCGCAGGATGTTGATCGACCCGACCAGCCACGCGGCCGCCGCGGTCGTCATGAACAGCAGGATCTTCGTGCGGGCCACCGGCACCCCGACCGCCCGCGCGCTCGGCGCGGAGCCACCGACCGCGAAGATCCAGTTGCCGAACTTGGTGCGCACCAACACGTACGCGGCCAGTGCGGCGAACCCGACCCACCAGATGATGGAGATCCGGAACGACGTGTCGCCGATGTCGAACGTGGACGCGAAGACGAACCCGGTCGACGCGTAGCCGTCCGCGCGACGCATGCCGGACACCTGCACCGAGTCGGTGACCAGGCGCGTCACGCCGAGGTTCAGCCCCTGCAACGCGAGGAACGTGCCGAGCGTGACGATGAAGCTCGGCAGCCCGGTGCGGACCACGAGCCAGCCGTTGAGCGCGCCGACCCCGAGCGCGAAGACCAGCGACAGCAGCAGCGCGAGCCAGACGTTCAACCCGACCTGTGTCGCGAAGATCGCCGTGACCAGCGCGGTCGACGCGGTCATGACACCGGCGGACAGGTCGAACTCGCCGCCGATCATGAGCATCGCGACCGCGACGGCCATGATGCCGAGCGTCGCGGAGTCGTCCAGCCAGGTGGCGACGCCGCCCATGGTGAGGAACTTGTCGGTGACGATCGAGAAGAACAGGAACACCACGAGCGCGCCGATCAGCGCGCCGATCTCGGGCCGCACCACCAGCCGGGTGGCCAGGTGGTTCTGAGCGACGCGTTCGTCCACTGGTTTGTCCACCGTGGTCATTGCCTCACCTGGTCCCTCGGTCGGTGTACCTGGCGACCTGGTCCGCGTTGGACTTGTCGACGAACCCGGGGCCCGTGAACACCGGCTGCCCGCCGCCGAGGGTGTTGCCGTTCTCCCGGTACAGCTTCAGCATCACGATCGGCAGGTAGCCCTGCTGGTACTGCTGCTGGTCGACGGCGAACAGGATCTTGCCGTCCTGGATGGACTTCACGACGTCGCTGTTCAGGTCGAACGTGGCGACCTCGGCGGCCGAGCCCGCACTCGCCGCCGCCGCGACCGCGCGGTCCGCGACCTGGGAGCTGAGCGTCAGCACGCCGTCGATGTCGGCGCCGGTCTGGAGCGCGCCGCGGATGCGGTTCTCGATGTCGGTCGGGTTGTTGATGTCGACCTGCAGGTTCTCCACGGTCCCGCCGAAGCCCTCCCGCGCGCCGTCGCAGCGGTCGTTCAGCCCGGAGTTGCCGGCCTCGTGGATGACGCAAAGGATCTTCTTCTTGCCCTCGGACTTGAGCCGCTCGCCCGCGGCCTTGCCCGCGACCGCCTCGTCCTGCCCGACGTGGGTGATCGCGCCGAACTCGGCGCTGCGGTCGCCGCCGGAGTTGATGGTGATCACCGGGATGCCCGCGCGGACCGCCGCCTCGATCGACGACTTCAGCGCGTCCGGGTTGGCCATCGACACGACGATGCCGGTCTTCCCTTGCGCCACCGCGTTGTCGATGAGCTTGGACTGCGCGCCGGGATCGCCGTCGGCGAGGTACGCCACGTCGACGCCGAGGTCGCGGCCGGCGTCCTCCGCGCCGTTCTGCACCACGCTCCAGAACGCGTCGCCCTCGCTGCCATGGGTGATGACGGCGAAGTCGAGCGCCGCGGTGGAGTCCACGTCTTTCTGCTGTGCGCCGGGTGCCGGCCCGGTGTCGGCTGACGGTCCGGTGCACGCGGCGAGCAGCATGGCGGCCGAGGCCACCAACAACGCTCGTCGTGGCCGGGTGGAGGGGGTGGACATCGTTGTCTCGTCTCCTGTCTTACAGCCTGAGTTTGGCCAGGTGTTCGAGGCTCTGCCGGACGTGCCGGCTGGGGATCGCGGCCGCCGCGGTGTCGTCGGTGTCGGTGTCGGTGTCGTCGGTGGGGAGCGCGGCGTCCTGCTCGAGGACGTACCAGCCGTCGTAGTCGTTGTCCCGCAACAGGGTCAGCAGCGCGGCGAGGTCGACGTCGCCGGCGCCCAGCGGCACGTAGATGCCGTCGGCCACCGCCTGTGTGTAGGTGAGCCGGCCCTCGCGAACCTGGTCGGCGAGATCCTCGCGGACGTCCTTGAGGTGCACGTGGCCGACCCGGCTCGGGTGCCGGCGGACCAGGTCGACGGGGTCCGTGCCGCCGATCAGCAGGTGCCCGGTGTCCACGCACAGCGCGAGATCCGAGTCGTGGACGACCCGCTCGACCTCGGCGCGAGTCTCCACGTGCGTGCCGACGTGCGGGTGCAGCACGGTCCGCAGCCCGGTGGCGGCGGCCCGCTCCGCGATCAGCGCGGCGGTGTCGACGAGCGTCGCCCATGCCTTGTCGGACAGGGCCGGCCGCTCGTCGTAGCCGTCGAGGCCGGTGGCGGCGGCCAGCACGAGCACCTCACCGCCGGCCTGCGCGATCAGCTTCGCGACCGCGTCCGACTCGTCCGCTGTGGACTCCTGGCGGGCCGGGTCGTGCAGCACGGTGGCGAAGAACCCGCCCACCAGGCCGAGTCCGTGCTCCTCAAGCAGCGCGGCCAGGTCCTTCGCGCAGGTCGGCAGGTAGCCGGGCGGCCCGAGCTCGGTCGCGGCGATGCCGAGCGCGGCCATCTCACCGAGCACGGTCTCCGGTGGCAGCACCCGGCCCCAGCCGGGCACTTCGCAGACCCCCCAGGAGATCGGCGCGGCGGCAACCCTCATCACGGTGTGCTCCACTCGGTGGTCCGTACCGGCGCCCCGGTGCGGCGGGACTGTTCGCAGGCGTCGGCGAGCCGCAGGCTGACGAGACTGTCCCGTGCGGGCGAGGGATTCTCGGCGGTGCCGGCGACCACGTCGGTGAACACGAGCATCTCGTTGCGGTAAGCCTGCTGGAACCGCTCGGGAAACCCTTGGTAGGCCTCGGTTTTCGGTGGGAAACCGCTGTTGAGCGGCGTCCTGACATCAAGCCCGACGACCACGGAGTCCCGCGCGCCGAGCACCTCGATGCGGTGGTCGTAGCCGAGCGGATCGTGCCGCCCGGCGCTGAGCACGGCGAGCGTGCCCCCGGCAAAGGTGACGACGACGACAGCGTTGTCGACGTCGTCGGCGCGCTCGAAAGCAGGATCGACCAGCACGGACCCGGCCGCGTACACCTCGACGACCGGCTCGTCGACCAGCCACGGCACGGCGTCGAGGTCGTGGATCAGGAGGTCACGAAAGATGCCCCCGGAGGTGGGCAGGTACCCGAAATCGGGCGGCTGGGCGTCGAACCCGGTGGCGCGCACGTGGTAGAGCCGCCCCAGCTCGCCGGCGACAATCCGCCGCCGCAACGCGACCATGGCGGGATCGAACCGCCGCTGGAACCCGACGAGCACCGGCACATCGGTGGCGTCGATCTCGTCAACGAGCGCGGCCATCGCGGTGACGTCGGCGGCGATCGGCTTCTCACACAGCACGGGCGTGCGGCTGGTCAGGCAGTGTCGGACCAGCGCGGGGTGGGTGGTGGTAGGAGTGGCGACGACGACCCCATCGGACTGGGCGAGCAGGTCGTCAAGTTCGTCAACGGCGCGGGTGCCCGGCGAACTGGCGGCGACGGCGGCAGCCCGGCCGGGCACCGGATCGAAGAGGAGCACCTCGGAAACGGAGGAGGTGGCGGCAAGGTTCGCCGCGTGCATGGTCCCGATCCGACCGACCCCGGCGACGCCGATACGCATGCCGCTCCTTGCGTTAGAGCGCTCTAAGTCGCCTATCCTGTAATGGTCGTCACATCATGTCAAGGGAGGTGGCAGGTGGCCCGCCCCACGATGGAGGACGTAGCAGCGCGGGCCGGCGTGTCGCGGGCGCTGGTGTCGCTGGTGATGCGCGACTCGCCGAAGGTCGGCGCGGCCCGCCGCGCCGCCGTGCTCGAGGCGGCGGCCGAGCTGGGCTACTCGCCGCACGCGATGGCGCGGTCGCTGGCGTCGCGGACGTCGCACGTGCTCGGGGTGATGGTGTCCGACCTGCACAACCCGTTCTGGGCCGAGGTGGTCGACGGCCTCGACGCGCACGCCCGCGCGTCCGGCTTCGAGCTGGTGATCAACACCGGTGGCCGGAGCCCCACCCGCGAACGGCAGGCGCTGGCCGGCCTGTTGTCGTTCCGCCCCGCCGGGATCGCGCTGCTCGGCCCGGTCGTCCCGGCCGCCGCGATCGAGTCGGCGGCACGGGACACCCCGGTCGTACTGGTGTCCCGCTCCTCCCGTCTATCCACAGTGGACACGGTCAACGACGACGGGAAGGTGGGCTCCACACTGGCCGTGGACCACCTGGTGTCGTTGGGACACAAGGACATCGTCCACATCGACGGCGGCGGTGGCTCGCAGGCCGCGCCCCGCCGCACCGGCTACCGCCTCGCGATGGCGCGGCACGGTCTCACCCCGCGCGTGGTGCGCGGCGAGTACACGGAGGCCGGCGGCGCGACCGCGATCCGTTCGCTGGCAACCCCTTTCACCGCGGTGATGGCGGCCAACGACCTGAACGCGGTGGGCGTCCTGTCCGCGCTGTCGGCCGCGGGCCTGCGGGTCCCGGCGGACGTGTCGGTGGTGGGCTACGACAACACGTGGCTCGCGGCGCTACGCCACATAGCCCTCACCACGATCGACCAGCCCCGCACCGAGATGGGACGGCTGGCGGCGGCGGCGTTGGTACAGCGAGTACGCGACGAACGCACCGAACCCGCGCGCCACCATGTGCATCCCAGCCTGGTGGTCCGGGAGACGACCGCACCCCCGCGCTGACCGCGGAGTCACCCAACCGGCTGGCGCGAGCGCACCATCCGGCGCAGGAGCGGCCACAGGAGGATCACCAGCACCACGGCGTACACCGTCACCGAGAACGTCGTGTTCACCAGCCCGGACAGCGACCCGTCGGAGATCTGCAGCGCCCGCCGCATCTGCTGTTCCGCGGCGGGGCCGAGGATCACGCCGATGATCGCCGGCAGGATCGGCAGCCCGTACCTGCGCATGGCGAACCCGAGCACGCCGATCACGAACAACACGATCAGGTCCACGACCTGCCCGCTGACGGCGTACGCGCCGACCGACGCGAAGAAGAGGATGCCCGCGTACAGGTACGGCCGCGGGATCTTCAGCAGCTTCGCCCACACCGGCGCCAGCGGCAGGTTCAGCACCAGCAGCAACACGGTCCCGACGAACAGGCTCGCGATCAGCCCCCACACCAGCGCCGACTCCCGCTCGAACAGCAGCGGCCCCGGCTGGATGCCGTACTGCTGGAACGCCGCCAGCATCACCGCGGCGGTCGCCGTCGTCGGCAGGCCCAGCGTCAGCATCGTGACGAGCGTGCCCGACGCGGACGCCGACGCCGTCGACTCCGGACCGGCCACGCCCTCGATGGCGCCGGAGCCGAACTCGTCGCGGTGCTTGGACAGCCGCTTCTCCGTGACGTAGGACAGGAACGTCGGGATCTCCGCGCCACCGGCGGGAATCGCGCCGAACGGGAACCCGATGAGCGGCCCGCGCAGCCACGGCTTCCACGTGCGTTTCAGGTCCTCGCGCCCCAGCCACGGGCGGCCCACCGGTATCGGCCCTGAAACAGAGTGCCGCAGCCGAGACGCGATCCACAGCGACTCACCCACTGCGAACAGTCCCACCGCCACGATCACCACGTCGACTCCGTCGGCCAGTTCCAGCGAACCGAACGTGAGACGGGACTGGCCGGTCATCTCGTCGAGCCCGACGAGTCCAATCGTGAGACCGATGAGCAGCGATGCGAAACCGCGCACCCGCGATCGGCCGAGCACCGACGTTACCGCGATGAACGCCAGCATCATGATCGCGAAATAGTCCGGCGCGCCGATATCCACGGCAAGCGATGCGACCAACGGTGCCAGCAGCACCAGGCCGATGGTGCCGATCATCGCGCCGACGAAGTGCCCCATGGCCGCCGCGGCGAGCGCCTGTGAGCCGCGGCCGCGTTTCGCCATCTGGTTGCCCTCGATGGCGGTCACCACCGAACTGCTCTCGCCCGGGGTGTTCAGCAGGATCGACGTGGTCGAGCCGCCGAACATGCCGCCGTAGTAGATGCCCGCGAACATGATGAACGCGGCCGTCGGGTCGAGGCCGTAGGTCACCGGCAGCAGCAGCGCCACCGCCATCGCCGGCCCGATGCCGGGCAGGACGCCGATGAACGTGCCGAGCAGCACGCCGACCGCCGCGAGCAACAGGTTCGTCGGGGTCAGCGCGGTGCCGAACCCGTCGAGGAGCAGACCTAGTGACTCCATGTCAGAGCACCTCCATCAGCGGTCCGCCGGGCAACGGCACTCCGAGCAGGTTGTTGAACAGGATGAACGTGAGGATCGACATGGCCGCCGCGATCAGCGGGTCCCGCACGAGGTTCCGTGACCCCAACGCGTAGGCCGCGCCCCAGAACAGGATCGCGCCGGAGATCGGGAAGCCGGCGACGCCGATCAGCGCCGCGTTCGCGAGGAACGCCGCCGACAGCAGCAACACCGTGCGCCAGTCCGACGAGGCGGTGAGGTCGATGTCCTCGCCGCCCTCCGCCTCGCCGCGGCCGCCACGCAGGACGTCCCGCGCGAGCAGCGCCGCGATCACCAGCAGCAGCACCCCGACGACGATCGGCACGGCCTTGGGGCCCACCGGTCCGCGTTGCGCGAAGTCCGTGGGGATCCGGACCGCGTCCACCAACACCAGCACACCAAGCGCCGCGAGCAGCACGCAGATGCCCAGCTCGGACCGGTCCTTCCAGGTGACCTTCTCGGGCTTCTCAACTGTGGCGGTCATGGCAGCCCCAACTCCGACAGCACCGACGCGACGCGGTCGTTCTCGTCGGCGAGGAAGTCGCCGAACTCCTGGCCGGGCAGGAACGCCGCCGTCCATCCGTTGCGCGCCAACGCGTCCTGCCACTCCTTTGTGGACTGCAGCTCGGTGAACAGGTTCACGAGCCGGTCCTGGTCGTTCTGGCTGATGCCCGGCGGCGCGACGATTCCGCGCCAGTTCGTGAACTCGACGTCCGCGCCGGACTCCCGCAGTGTCGGGGCGTCGACGCCCTCGATCCGCTCCGCGCTGGTCACCGCGAGGACCCGCAGGTCACCGGACTCGATCTGGTCGCGGTACTCGCCGATCCCGGACACGCCGAACGCGATCTTGCCGCCGAGCACCGACGCGAGCAGCTCGCCGCCGCCGTCGTAGGACACGTAGTTCACCGTGCGGGGCGCGAGCCCGATGGCCTTGGCGAACAGCATCGGCGCCAGGTGGTCCGGGCCGCCGGGCGAGGAACCGCCGCCGACCGTCACGTGGCCGGGGTCGGCCTTCCACGCGTCGATCAGCTGGTCGATGTCCCGGTAGGGCGAGTCCTTCGCCACCACCACGATGTCCGGCTCCTCGAGGAGCTTCGCGATCGGCGTGGTGTCCTGCAGCGACGACGGCGAGTGGTTCGTGTGGACACTGCCGACCACGCCGAGGCCCATCGACATGACCAGCTTGTCGTTGCCGGCCTCGTTGACCAGCCGGCCGAGGCCGACCGTGCCGCCCGCGCCGGGGAGGTTGAACACCTCGACGTTGCGGGTGAGGTCGGCGTCCTCCATGGCCTTTGCGGCCTGCCGGGCGGTGATGTCGTAGCCGCCGCCCGGGGTGTTGGGCACCAGCACCCGCAGGCCGCGGACCTGGGCGCCGGCGCCGGCGTCGTCGTCCGAGCCGACGCTGACCAGTGGGGGGATCAGCAGCACGGCGGCCAACGCGCCGGCCGCGGCGATCCAAGGTTTCGCACGCATCTCGAGCCTCCCTGCGGCTCTGCCAAGACCCGGCCCAGCGAGGGCAGGCCGGAGGTCTGCCCGAGTGGCCGGTACCGGCCGGAGTGCCTGCGCACCACGTGCCCGCTGTCTTGGCTGAGCCGCGTTCGTAGCAACACTGCTCGTCGTTGGTTGGTAATGGTGCCGGCGGGTTACCGTCTTGTCGGCTTAGTCGCACAGCGGTCGTTGTGGTCGTTGTGGTCACCGGAGGCAGTGCACGGGAGGCACAGTGGCTGATCGCGGACCACTGTCCCGGCAGCTGCTCGGGTGGCAGCTGCTGATCGTCGTCGCGCTGCTCGCGGCGGTGACGGTGTTCTCCGCGATCCAGGCCCGCGAGAGCTTCCGCGACATCGAGGGGCGGCGCGTGCAGTCGGTGGCGGAGGACGTCGCCGCGACGATGTCCGTGCGCACCGCGCTCGCCGACCCACTCCGCTACCACCAGCTGCCGTCGTTCGCGACCAGCGCGCGGAACCTGTCCGGCGCGAGCTACGTGATCATCACCGACGCGGACCTGCGGGTGCTCACGTCGCAGAACCCGGACGAGGTCGGCACGACGCTGCCGATCGGCGACTCGATGATCCACGCCGGCCGCTCGTGGGTCGGCGACGTCGGCGACTCCCTGGTCGCGCACGTCCCGGTGATCGGCGACGACGGGAAGGTCATCGGCGTCGCCGCCGCCGGGGTCGCGACACCGACGTTCCTCGAGGGCATCGTGAACTCGCCCGGCGAGGCGCTGCTCATCCTCGGCATCGCCACGGTGATCGGCGTGGTCGGCTCGCTCCTGCTGTCCGGACGGGTGAAGCGGCAGACGTTCGGGCTGGAGCCGAGGGAGATCGCCGGGCTGGTCGAGCACCGCGAGGCGATGCTGCACGGCATCCGCGAAGGCGTGGTCGGCCTTGACCCGGCGGGGCGGATCACGCTGCTCAACGACCAGGCGCGGCGGCTGCTGTCGCTGGACGACGACGTGGTCGGGAAGTCGGTTCTGGAGCTGGACCTCAACGACCGGCTGGTGGACGTGCTGACCGGGCGGGCCGGCGACGCGGCCGACCAGATCGTGCTGCGCCGCGGCCGGGTGCTGATCATGAACCGGATGCCGATCTCGCTGCGGGACGCCCCGGTCGGGTCGGTGGTGACGCTGCGGGACCGGACGGAGATCGTGACGCTGCAACAGGAACTGGACGTCAACCGCAGCACCACCGACACGTTGCGCGCACAGGCCCACGAGTTCTCCAACCGCCTGCACACCATCGCCGGGCTGATCGAGCTCGGTGAGTACGCCGAGGTCCAGCGGTACGTCGACCGGGTCAGCCGGACCCGCGAGGAGTGGCACGCCGAGGTCAGCGAGCGGATCGGCGACTCTGCCGTGGCGGCGCTGCTGATCGCGAAGGCGAGTGTGGCGGCCGAGCGCAACGTCGGTCTGCGGCTGACGTCGTCGAGCCGGCTCGGCGAGGTCGACGAGTCGCTGTCGGCGGACCTCGTCACGGTGCTCGGCAACCTGGTGGACAACGCGATCGACGCGCTGCCGGCGACGGGCTGGATCGAGGTGGACCTCACGCAGGACGACGACGAGATCCTCGTGGTGGTGACGGACTCCGGGCCGGGCGTCGCGCCGGACATCGCGGAAGAGGTGTTCCGGCACGGCTTCACGACGAAGGCCGCCGAACAGGGCGGGCAGCGTGGGCTGGGGCTCGCGCTGACCAGGCAGACGTGCCTGCGGCGCAGGGGTTCGGTCGAGGTGTCCGGCGCGGTCTTCACCGCGCGGCTGGGAATTCGGACGTGATCCGGGTGGTGGTGGTGGACGACGACTTCATGGTGGCGAAGGTCCACAGTGGCTACGTCGCCCGCACGCCCGGCTACGAGGTCGTCGGCGTGGCACACACCGGCGCGGACGCGCTGCGGGCGGTGGCCGACCTGCGGCCCGACCTGGTGCTGCTCGACATCTACCTGCCGGACCTCGACGGGTTGTCCGTGCTGCGGGAGCTGCGCGCGTCGGCCGGCGCGGACACCGACGTGATCGTGATCAGCGCGGCGACCGACGTCGAGACCGTGCGGGCGGCCATGCGCGGCGGCGTGCTGCACTACCTGATCAAGCCGTTCACCTACGCCGCGCTCTACGACCAGCTACGGCATTTCGCCGCACTGCACGAGAAGCTCGGCGCGCTGTCACAGGCCGGACAGTCCGATGTGGACCAGGTGTTCGGCGCGCGCCCCGGTGGCGCAGGGACGCTGCCGAAAGGGCTCAGCGAGCAGACGGCCGCGGTGGTGGAACGGGTGCTCCGCTCGGCCGCGACGGATGTGTCGGCGGCCGAGTGCGCGGCGCGCACCGACATCTCGCGGGTCAGTGCGCGCCGCTACCTCGAACACTTCGTGGCGACCGGCCAGGCCGAGGTCCGGCTGCGCTACGGCACCGGTCGGCCGGAACGCCGGTACTACTGGGTTTCCTAGCAGTTGGTCGGGGCGGGCCGGCCCCGGAGCCGGTCGTTCACGTACGCCAGCGCGCCCGGCACGCCGGTGCCGGCGGTGGTGAGGTGCTCGCCGAGGATCTTGACGTACTGGACCGTCGCGCCCATCCCGCAGTACGTCTGGACCAGCTGGTCCACCGGCGGCGTGATCGCCAGCTCGTCGTGCGTGCCCTGGTAGACGTAGGTCGGCGCGTCCGGAAGCCGTTGTCCCATGGTGTTCTCCGCGATGACGGCCCGGACCGACGGCACGTCGAGCAGCTCCGGCACGGTCACGTGGTCACGCATGTGCTGGAACGCGAACGACAGCGCGAACTCGCCGACGCACTGTCCGCCAAGGGTTTCGAACGCCGCCCGGCCCCGGTCGTTGAGCAGCGAGTCGATGCCGATCTCCGGGTACGCGCGGGAAAGTCCCACGGTGGCGCCGAAGTACACCCCGGACAGCGGCCCGCCGTCGATCGCGCGGGCGATGGCCTCGATGTCGGCCGGCACGCCGCCCGCCGCGACCCCGACGAGGTTGAGCTCCGGCGCGTAGTCGGCCGCCAGCTCGTTGGCCCACTGGGACGCGAGCGCGCCGCCGGAGTAGCCCCACAGCGCGGTCGGCGTCGCGGCGCCGTTCAGGCCGGCGGGCGCGAAGCCTTGCGCGGCACGGATTCCGTCGAGGACGCCGTGGCCGGAGTTGACGCCAGCCGCCCACTGGTACTCGGGGCCCTCGTAGTCGGCGCTGACCACCGTGTGGCCGGCGAGGAGGAGCGGCAGCATCGCCGCTTCCTCGTAGAACGGCGGGTTGATGCCGGTGGCGAACGCGTAGGAAGGGGCGCAGTCGGCGTCGAGGCCGTCGTACGCGGTCTGGTACGAGACGAGCTTGCGCTGGGCGGCCGGCGGCGCGAACAGCGGCTGGATGATCGTCGCGATGTTGGCGGCCTTCGCGCCCTTGGTGTCCGTGGACAGGTACTTGACCTGCCATGCCTTGACGGGGACGGGGATCGCGAGCGCGCGGATGGTGGTGGGGCGGGAGTCGAGCACCGTGCCCGGCGCGGCGTCCGGCATCGGGTTCGGCTGCGCGTAGAACGGGTCGTTGTCGGGGTGCGGCGGCCAGGCCCCCACCGCAGCAACAGCCGCGGTCGCCGGGGTGGTGAGCCCGGCGGTGGCGAGCAGCGCGGCCAGCAGGGCGGTCGCCACACGTCGTCGAGCGGCCAATGCGTCCTCCAGGTTGGTCCGGGGTCAACTCGAACGTCGCAAGTAAAGACGAGTTGGTGCCCGTGACCACGGAAGATCACTCGATCGAGCGAACGCGACCGGGGGTCAGTCGTCCTGGCTGGCCCTGCGGTGCCGCTTCGTCCTGCCGCGGCGTTTCTTGTCGGCCAGCCGGCGTTCCTTCGCGCCTCGACTCGGCTTGGTCGGCCGGCGTTTCGGCGGGGGCGGCTCAGCGGCCGCGCGCAGCACCGCCGCCAGCCGTTCGCGGGCCGCCGCCCGGTTCGCCAGCTGGGCACGGTGCTCACTCGCGGCGATGGTCAGCACGCCGTCGACGAGGCGGCCGCCGAGGCGTTCGAGCAGCCGGGTGCGCAGCCACTCCGGCACCGACGGCGAGCCGGCGACGTCCCACGACAGCTCCACCCGGCTGTCGGTGGTGTTGACGCCCTGCCCGCCCGGGCCCGACGACCGCGAGAAGCGCTCGCGCAGCTCGCCCGCCGGCAGCACCAGCTGCCGGCTCACCGTCAGGTCGCCGGAGACGTCCACGTCAGTAACGCAGGGCGGGCAGCTGGATGATCTGCACGAGCAGCTTGTCGTCGAGCACCGGGTACGCGGTCGACGGCGGATTTCCCGCCAGCTGGTCCCGCGTGGAGCGGTTCGACGAGGTCACGATGATCTTCGTGCCCTGGTCGACCGTCGCGACGACGTTCCGCTTCTCGCCGTCGGCGCCACGTGTCGTGGCCACCACCACGTCCATGCCGTCCACGAGCTGGATCCTGCAGGTCTTGATCGGGAACGGGGGGTTCTCGCAGGACATGCTCTCCCCGGGAGCGGCCGCCGTGATCGTGACGGACACCCCGCCCTCGTGGCCGCCGCCGACGAGGTCCGCCCGATGCCAGTCACCCCCACACAACAGGTACGCGGTTCGTCGCATGACGACGGCTCGGCTGTCGAGGAACTCCCCGAACTCCGCGTCGCGGTCTGCCACGAACCTGCCGTTCCCTTCGGTCTTCCGGTGATACGGCGCGGCGCCGGCCCCGGTTGCCTAGTGTCTTGACACTAGAACCGAGGGTGGTTGCCGACCAGCTCGGCGCGCGCGCCCTCGTGGTCGTCGCCGATCGGTTTGACCTCGCCGAGCACCCACGCCGGCACGTGCCGCGCGGTGAGCACGGCGAGCGCCCGGTCCGCGTCCTCCGGCGCCACCACGGCCACCATGCCGACGCCCATGTTGAACGTCTTCTCCATCTCGACGCGCTCGACCCGGCCGCGCTGCGCGATCAGCGAGAACACGGGCGCGGGCGTCCAGGTGCCCCGGTCGAGGACGGCGTGCAGGCCGGGCGGGATCACCCTGGCCACGTTGGCCGCCATGCCGCCGCCGGTGATGTGCGCGTACGTGCGCACCTCGGCCTCCGCGGCCGCCGCGAGGCAGTCCTTCGCGTAGATGCGGGTCGGTTCGAGCATCTCCTCGCCGAGGGTGCGGCCGAACTCCTCGACCTGGCCTTCCAGGGGCATCCGGCCGATCTCCAGGAGTACGTGCCTGGCGAGGGAGTACCCGTTGGAGTGCAGGCCGGACGACGCCATGCCGATCACCACGTCGCCGGGCCGGACCCGCTCCGGGCCGAGCACCTGGTCGGCCTCGACGACGCCGACGCCGGTGGCGGACAGGTCGTAGGTGTCGTCGGCCATCAGGCCGGGGTGCTCGGCGGTCTCGCCGCCGAGCAGCGCGCAGCCGGCCAGCACGCAGCCTTCGGAGATGCCCTTGACCAGCGCGGCGATCCGCTCCGGGAGGACCGTGCCGACCGCGATGTAGTCCTGCAGGAACAGCGGTTCCGCGCCGCACACCACGAGGTCGTCGACGACCATGGCGACCAGGTCGATGCCGACCGTGTCGTGCACGTCGAGCGCCTGGGCCACCGCGATCTTGGTGCCGACCCCGTCCGTGGAGGACGCGAGCACCGGCTCCTTCCAGCGGTCGAGCCGGAGCTTGAACAGTCCGGCGAACCCGCCGATGCCGCCGAGCACCTCCGGCCGGGTCGCCTTGTCCGCGAACGGCTTGAGCCGCTCGACCGCCTCCTCACCCGCCGCGATGTTCACGCCGGCCGCTGCGTAGGTGGCGCGCGGGGAGTCCGGGATAGCGCTGCTGTCGGTCATGGCTCCGGGGTGGGGTCAGGGGCGCTGGAGTGCGTCCGAGGCACCGTACCCGGCCGGCACGACAGGGGCGGCGGAGCCCGCGACCCCGCGCTCGATGCCCTCCAGGAGGTGCTTGCCGATCTGCGTCTCCTCGGGGAGCGGGATCGGGTAGTCGCCGTCGAAACACGCGGTGCACAGGCGGGTGCGGGGCTGCTCGCTGGCCGCGATGAGCCCGTCGAGGGAGACGTAGCCGAGCGAGTCCGCGCCGATGGAGCGGCGGATCCCGTCGAGGTCGAGCCCGTTCGCGACCAGCTCGGCCCGGGAGGCGAAGTCGATGCCGTAGAAGCACGGCCAGCGCACCGGCGGCGACGCGATCCGCACGTGCACCTCCAGCGCGCCCGCCTCCCGCAGCATCCGCACGAGCGCGCGCTGGGTGTTGCCGCGCACGATCGAGTCGTCGACCACGACGAGCCGCTTGCCGCGGATCACGTCCTTGAGCGGGTTGAGCTTCAGCCGGATGCCCAGCTGGCGGATGGTCTGCGACGGCTGGATGAACGTGCGGCCGACGTAGGCGTTCTTGACCAGGCCGGACCCGTAGGAGATGCCGGAGCCCTGCGCGTAGCCGATGGCGGCCGGCGTGCCGGACTCGGGCACCGGGATGACCAGGTCGGCCTCGGCGGGCTCCTCCAGCGCGAGCCTGCGGCCGATGTCCACGCGGGTGGCGTGCACCGAGCGGCCGGCGATCGAGGTGTCCGGGCGCGCCAGGTAGACGTACTCGAAGACGCAGCCCTTCGGCTCGGGGTTCGCGAACCGGGACGAGCGCAGGCCGTGCTCGTCGATGGCCAACAGCTCGCCTGGCTCGACCTCGCGCACGAACGACGCGCCGACGATGTCGAGCGCCGCGGTCTCGGACGCGACGACCCAGCCGCGTTCGAGCCGGCCGAGGACCAGCGGGCGGACGCCGTGCGGGTCGCGGGCCGCGTACAGCGTCGACTCGTCCGCGAAGACCAGGCAGAACGCGCCACGCACGTCCGGCAGCAGGTTCAGCGCCGCCTGCTCGATGCCGATGTCGGCCGCGGTGGCCGCGAGCAGCCCGGACAGCAGGTCCGAGTCGGTGGTGGCGCCGCTGGACTTGGCGCCGCTCATGGCGATGCCCAGCTCGCGGGCGCGCTTGAGCAGCTCCGCGGTGTTGACCAGGTTGCCGTTGTGGCCGAGTGACAGACCACTGCCGGTGGCCGTGGTGCGGAACGTCGGCTGCGCGTTCTCCCACGTGGTCGAGCCGGTGGTGGAGTAGCGGCAGTGGCCGACCGCGATGTGGCCCTGCAGCGAGACCAGGATCTGCTCGTTGAACACCTGGCTGACCAGGCCGAGGTCCTTGAAGACCACGATCTTCTGGCCGTCCGACACGGAGATGCCGGCGGCTTCCTGCCCACGGTGTTGCAGCGCGTAGAGCCCGAAGTAGGTGAGCTTGGCGACCTCCTCGCCGTTGGCCCACACCCCGAAGACACCGCATTCTTCGCGGGGCTCGGATTCCGGTTGGTTGGACTGGTCATGGACTGACTGGTCGTTGACCACCGAGAGCACTCCCTGCGGACGGCATCGGATACGCCCAGTGTAGGTCGTTCGGAGCAATGCCCCCGCATCGCGGGGACGTGGCGATCAGCTCATTCTCAGCGCGCGGAGCACGACGGGGTCACCCGTGCCGGTGAGCTGCATTCGGCTCCGCAGCTGGTAGAGGACGTTCGCGGTCCGGTTGGCCAGCTGGGCGTCCGCCCGCTCGTCCTTCGCGGCAAGTCGTACCTCGGGAACCTCGCCCCGGGCGAGCCGCACGTGCCAGGACTGCGGGCCGTCGGTGCAGCGGACCACGGCGGTGCCGATGACCGAGGGCGGCGCGTCCGCGCGCACGCGGGCGGCGAGCAGCGTGGCCAGCAGCTCGTCGATGGCGTCGGCGGCCTGCTCGCGGTCGGTCGGGGTGAGCGTGCGGAGCGCGGCCTGCGCGTCCCAGCGGCGCAGGTTCAGCTCGTGCGCGGCGCGCCGGTGCCACACCCACGCGAGGTCGGGCGCGGCCGGCGAGAACGTCCACACCGGACGGTTGCCGGAGGTGCCGGCGAGGACCTCGGCGGCCGCCGCGAGCTGCTCGTCGAGGTAGGCGAGCGGGTCGACGCCGACCGGAGTCGGGGCGGGCCGCAGCTCGATGACGCTCGCGCTCGTCAGGTAGCGGGTGACCGCCTGCAGGAACCGGCCGACGTGGACGGTCAGCTCCGCGAAGGTCCAGCCGGGGCAGGACGGCACGTTCGCGGTCAGCTCCGCCGACCCGACGGCGGCACGGAACAGGCTGGACTGCCGGGTGAACACGTCGGTCCACCGTGCCGCGGTCCACACGTGGCCGCTCCTTCCCGTACGCGAACAGTGCTCGCGAAGACACACTAGGCGTCCGGGATCGCCGGTACGGTCGGTTCACCGATCCGGTACGAACCCGGGAGTGTGCTGTGGCAGACGGTTACGAGGTTGATCCCGCCGCGCTGCGCGGCGCGTCGCGACGATGCTACGAGAGCTCGGACGCGGCCGGCGACGCGGCTGCGCTGCTGTCGGTCGCGCAGCTGGTGCCGGCGGCGCTCGGCGAGGTGGCGGCGGCCGACGAGCTGGCCGCGGCGTTCGCCAGGTTCGTCGGCGCGCACGGCGACGACCTGCGGCACGGCTCGGTGTGGGTCAACGACGCGGCCGACGGCCTGGTCGGGAGCGCGGAGGAGTACGCGCGCCGCGAGGACGACAACGCGGCGGCGCTGTCGGGACCGGCGTCATGACCGGCGTCATGACCGACCCGGAGACGCTGTACGCGCGGCTGGCGAGCGGCGACGTCGGCCGGATCATGGCGGTGGTCGAGCCGATCACCGCGGCCCGCGCGGCGCTGGAGCGGTCCGGCGCCGCGATGTCGTCCGGCGCGACGGCCGCCGCCGCGGGCTGGTCGGGCGACGCGGCCGACGAGTTCGCGGGCAGGGCCACGCTGACCGGCACGGCGACCACCGCGGCCGCGGACCGGCTGACCGACGCGGCGGCCGTGGTGGCGGCGACGGCCGCGGCGTACCGGACCATGCGGGGCGGCGCCGACGAGGCGATCCGCGCGTGGCGGGCGCGGCCGGTCGACGCGCCGCCAGACGCGTTGGCCGCACTGGCCGCGCGGGTGACCGACGCGCTCACGATGTTGCGGGACTCCTACGAGGGGACGCTGCGGGCGTACGCGGGGGCGTTGTCCAAGCTCGAGCCGGCGTTCGCGTCGGTGGCGGCCGGCGCGCCGTCGTGGCTGGCGACCGCGCCGGTGGCCGGCCTGACCGTGCCACCGCCCGGCTCGGACCCGAAGGCGGTCGCCGCGTGGTGGGCCGGCCTGTCCGAGACCGAGCGCGACCAGCTGTTGGCCACCCGGTTCGACGCGCTCGGCCGGTTGCGCGGGCTGCCGGCGCCGGTGCTGAACGACGCGAACCTGCGGCGGATCGAGGTGGACCAGACGCGGTACGCGGCGGCGTCCGCGGACCTGTCCGCGCAGGTCGCCACGCGGGCCGCCGCACTCGGCTTCGACCAGACCGACGAGGGCGCGCTGCGGAACGACCCGGTGCTCGCCGGGCTGCTGGACCAGCGCCAGGACGCGAACCGGCGGCTGGACAACGCGGCGGACGCGGCCGCGCGGGTGACCGAGGCGGACGAGCTGGCCGCCGAGATTCCCGACGAGACGTACGTGCTGTCCTACGACGTGGACGGGCCGGGCGGGCGGGACGGCGCGCTGGCGATCGCGTACGGCAACCCGGACACCGCCGCGCAGGTGGCGGTCGTGGTGCCCGGCACCGCGACGACGCTGTCGAGCATGTTCCCGAACGGGTCGGCGGCCGAGCTGCGCATGCAGATGGACGAGGTGGCGACGGGCAACGCGACGATCGCGTGGCTCGGGTACGACGCGCCGTCGTGGGACCTGAGCGTGGCGTCGCAGGAGAACGCGGTCGAGGGTGGCGCGCTGCTGGTGTCCGATGTGGACGGTTACCGGGCCGCCGCCGACGGGCCCCAGCACGTCACGGTGCTCGGCCACAGCTACGGCAGCGTGACGGTCGGCCACGCGGCCATGTCGGGCCTCGCCGCGGACGACATCGCGTTCCTCGGCTCGCCGGGGGTCGGGGCGTCGAACGTGGACCAGCTGTCCCCCGGCGCCGGGCACGTGTGGGCCGGCGCCGCGGAGCACGACCCGATCGTCCAGGTGACGAGCGGCGACTGGTTCACCGCCGACGGCTCGTCGACGGGCCCGTACGACGAGTCCTTCGGCGCCAACCAGTTCGGCGTCCAGGACGACGCCGATCTCCGCTACTCGCACGGCGTCTACTACGACGAGGGCTCGGAGTCGCTGCGCAACCTGGCGAACATCGCGACGGGCCACTACGACGCGGTGACGTCGCCGGACTGGGTGGACAGCCCGCTGCCGCCGGAGCTGCCCGGCTCGGACCTGCCGGTGGTGGGCCCGGTCGTCGACGGGATCGGCAACCTGGGCAAGGAAGCGGTCGACATGGTGACCGACGTGGGTGCCGGTCTGTGGGACGCGGGCACCCAGGCGGTGGACGGCAACTGGGACGAGGCGTGGTCCGAGCTGACCGACACCGGCCGGGAGCTGCTGAACGACGCGGGCGACGTGGTGATCGGCGGCCTCGGCGATGTCGCGGAAGGTGGCCGGGACCTCGTGGAAGCGGGCCGGTCCGCCTACGACAACACGATCGGCCGCCTGTTCTAGACGCGGAGCAGCGGCAGCAGCGCCGAGAGGTCGGCGCGGTTGCCCGAGGCGGCGATGCGGCCGGCGGCCACCGCATCCGTCCATTCGAGGGCGCCCGTCGCCAGTTCCAGCCACGTGCGCGGGTCCATCTCGATGACGTTGGGCGGGGTGCCGCGGGTGTGGCGGGGGCCCTCGATGCACTGCACGGCCGCGAACGGCGGCACGCGCACCTCGACGCTGCGGCCGGGGGCGTCCTGCGCGAGCGTGCGCAGGCTCAGCCGGACGGCCGACGCCAGCGCGGGGCGGGGTGGCGGCACGTCGGGCCACGGCATGACGGCGGCCACCGCCGCACGCATCTCGCCAGGGTCGACGGTCGGCACGCTCAGCCCGCCACCTCGGCCGTGAGCTCGGCGAGCAGCTCGGTCGCGTGGTGCGTCAGCTTCCGTACATCCGCCGGGGAGATCGTCGTCCACAGCGTCCCGTCGTCGGCCGGTCTGCGGATCTGCACGTAGCGGCCGTCCTCCGTGTCGAAGAACGACACCACGCGCTCGGCTCTCCTGCGCCTGCCGAGCTTGTCGCGGGCCGCGGCGCCCAGGTTGCCCATGTGCGCGACGTCCTTGATCATCTCCGCGAGGGCGGCCGCGTCGTCGGCGCGCAGGCCCTTCGCGAGCAGCGCGGCGCCGAACGCGTCGCGGTTGCCGCCCGCCTCGCGCGCGGCCTCCTCGAAGTCCGACGTCCGCAGCGTCACCGACTGGCCCGGCCCGGCGGCCGCGCCCGGCAGCGCCGCGAGCGCCGCCGACGGCAGCCCGGTGGCCGACGCGCGGCGCAGCGTCACGGTCTCGCCGCTCAGCTCCACGACCGCCGCGTCGTCCCCGACCGCGGCCGCCAGCACCCGCACGTGCCGCCCCACGAACGCGCGCACGTCGACCTCGCGGTCCGGCTTCGCCAGCACGCCGAGCAGCTCCGCGATGTCCTCGTTGACCTCGACCGGCCGCCCGAGCCCGCGTGCCTCGAGGTCGGCCCACGCCGTCGCCTCCAGCTGGGCGCGCTCGGCGAACGTCTTCCCCGGCGACGGCACCTTCACCACCAGCGGCAGGTTGCCGAGCCGCAGGTGCTCCCACAGCACGTCGAACTCGAGCGCGGACAGCGTGATCGGTTCGGTCTCCCGGTCGCCGATCGAGAACGTGCTGGTCACAGGCAAACCTTACCCAGAGACGGGCGGGGCGGGGAGCCGCTGAACGCGACTCCCCGCCCCGACGGAACGTGTGTTGCTCTTACTCGCCGATCACCGTCGGCGCGACCTTGCGGTCGACGCCGAACACGTCGTCGGTCTCCATGAGGTAGTCCGGCGCGAAGTGCTCGTCGTCGTCCTCACCCTCGCCTCGGCGGCCACCGGCGCCCATCGGGCCGTTGACACCGCCGCCGCCACGGCCGCCTGCGGCACCGGCGGCGCCCGGCGCGTTGCGCACCACGCCGCCCTCACCGGGCAGTCCGCCCGGGAGCCCGCCACGGCCGAGCTGCGACGGCGCGCGTTCGCCGTCGATCCCGCCCGCCAGGCCGCCGGCACCGCCCGGCATGCCGCCGGGACCTCCCGGACCGCCGGGGAAACCGCCCCGCACGGGCGGCAGCGCCCGACGCGCGACGTCCTGTGCGTTCTGGCCGCCACCGCCGAACGGGTCGCCGCCGCCACGCACGATCGGGTACGGGCCGGGCAGCTGACCGGGACCGGGCAACGGGCCGGGGCCGGGCACGGGGCCCGGCGGCAGCGGGTTCACCGTGGGCGGCAGGCCGCCGCCACTGTTGCCCACCGGCGGGACGAACACGTCCTGCGGGGTCGTCGTCCCGGGCGGGACCTGCGGCGTCGGAGTCGGGATCTGGCCGGTGCCGGTCGGCGGCAGCTGGGTGCCGGTGCCGGTCGGGTCGCCGGTGCCCACCGTGACCGTCTGGACCTGGTTGGTCGTCGGGACCTGGTTGGTCGGGCCCTTGGTCGGCGTGCCGTCGGTGTTCCTGCCGACGTCGCGGGTCTGCGAGTTGCCGATCAGCACAGCCGTCGCGGTGCCGCCCTGCGGCGCGGGCGTCGAGACGACCACGTCGGGCGGCGCGACGAACGTGCCGAGCGTGTCCCGGTTCCAGGTGCTGCTCGACTCGTAGGTCTGCATCGTCTCGACGGCGCGCTGCTCGGCCTCGCTCTGCGCGGCCTCCTGCGCCTCGTGGTCAGCGGCCTGCGCGGCCACGTCCAGCGCGGGACCCGAGTTGCCGGTCAGCGCGGCGGCGCCCGCGGTCAGCACGTCCCATGAGGACGGCGACTGCGTGGTCACCTCGACGGGCTCCGGCATCCGCGCACGCGCGTCGGAGATGTAGTCGGCCTGGTTCTCGGACGAGATCCGCATGACGCCGGACCCGGTCTCGGCGTCACCGGCCCACTCGGCGAGCGGGGTGAGGCCGGTCTTCGCGCTCTCCGCGGCCGCGCCCTCCCAGGTCGCGCCCATGGTGTTGAGCTTGGTGTTGAGATCCTGGTCGACCCCGGCGAGCTCCTCGGTGAGGCTCTTCCAGTACACGGTCTGCGGCTCGGACGCCGCGGCGCCAGGGCCGGTGGTGATCATCTTGTGCAGTTCTGGGTGCTCGTAGCCCCGCCAGCGGTAACCCATGGGTGGATCCTTAAGTGAGTCAGGCCAGGTCGTACTTGCCCCAGCGCTCCGTGTTGGTGCCCTCGGTGGCGAGATACTGGTCGTGCGCGGACTGCAGTGAGTCGATCGCGCCCTTCAGCTGCTTCTGGTACCCGGTGAGGCAGGCCATCGCGGAGTCCGCGCCGCCGGTGTTGCTCCGCTCGGCGAACTGCACCTGCGTCTCACCGCTGACCGGGTCGTTGGCCCAGTCCTTGATCGGCAGGCTGCTGAGCTCGCGGACCTTCTGCGACACGCGGTCGTACGCGTCGGTGAACGCCTTCAGTGCCTCCGGGATAGAGGAGGGCTCGATGTGCAGGCGCTGGGTCCCGGTGAACGTCGGGCCCGTTGGAGCGCTGCTGCCACCGCCACCACCATCTGCCAGGTACACGACTCGTCTCCCTCAGTCTGTGCAATTGCGACGACTGTAGCTCTGATGCATGACGCCGTGGAGTGGTTCCCACAAGCAATCGATCACAATGAAGAACTTTTCACGAGATCGCTACCTGTCCGGTCGACGCTCGCTCGGGTGAGCCCGCGGCTAGGCCCCGAGCTGCGCCAACGCGGCCGTCGCGATCTCCGGGACGGCCGCGCAGAGCTGCTCCCGCGGGGTCATCGGCGCGGTGTCGGCCTGGTTCATGCCGTAGTTGATGAACAACATCTGCCCGTCGTTGACGTCCAGTGCGCCGAAGCAGCTGGCGGGGTCGGGCAGCGTCAGCACGTACAGCGGGTAACCGGCCGCCTGCGTCTCGGTGATCTCCGCGTTCGCGCCGTCGAGGTACTCGGTGGTGCCCTGGTCGCGGACCGCGACCAGGATGAGGCCGCGGTTCTGGGGGAGGCTGTTGACGTAGCAGTCCTGCGAGCCCGGGAAGAGCGTCGACTCCCCGCCGATCGGGTTGCCGTCCGGGGCGAAGTCGGCGAACGAGATCGCGCCGATGAGCTGGCAGACGTCCACGGCCGCCATGTCGATGGGCTTGGGCCGCGCGCTGCTGGTCTCGCTCGTGGTGGTGGTCGTGCTCGTCTTGGTGGTGGTGGTGGTCGTCGTCGTGGTGGTCTCGCCCGCCACGGGGTTGCCCGGCTCGTTGCTCGAACAGCCGGCGACCAGGAGTGCCGCCAGGACCGGTGCCGCCACCCGATAGCTCCGCATGCGACGCAACGTACCGAAACCCGACCTACGATGAGCCAATGCCGGATGCCGAGCAGGTGACGCCGCCCGAGATCACGCCGGAGATGCGGGCCAGCGCCATGGCCAACCCGAACACGTGGCTCTACGTCATCGACCCGGCGTTCGACGCCGACGCGGACATCCCGCCGTGGGGCGTCGTCGGGGCGTACCCCGTCGACGCGGCGGGGCAGATCGACATGAGCTTCCGGCGCAACACCGAGTACCGCCCGTCGCCCACCGCGCTGCGGATGCCGGAGCCGGCCAGCGACCTCGAGCAGTTGCTGCAGCTCATCAAGGCCGGGCACCGCGACCAGGCGGAGCTTCCGCCGGCCGTGCTGCGCGCGAAGCTGCTCCTGTACGCGACGTCGCAGGAGGACCGCTCGGTGACCGCGTTCCCGGCGCGCCAGGGGACGGTGATGGTGCCGGTCTGCACGTCGGTCGCCTACGTGCCGCAGGCGTGGCCGGGGTGGCGGGAGATCAGCGGACGCGAGCTGGCGCCGCTGCTGTACGGGCACCCACTGGTGATCAACCCGGCGGGACCGATCTCAGCCATGATCCCCGCGAAGCACCTGACGAGCCGCTGAGCCGTGACGTTTGGCCGCCGCGCCCCGCCCGAGGCAACGTCACGGCAGCCAGCGGTCCACTTCCTCCGGCGGCCCCGGCTTCGCGTACAGCCAGCCCTGCGCGGAGTCGCACCCGATGTGGCGCAGCAGGTCCGCCTGCTCGCCCGTCTCGACGCCCTCCGCGACCACGTCCAGCTTCAGCGTGTGCGCGAGCGTCACGAGCGCGGTCACGATCTGGGCGTCGACCGACTCCGGTTCGCCGGCTCGCAGGCCCTCCACGAACGAGCCCGCGATCTTCAGCGCGTGCACCGGCAGGTGCCGCAGGTAGGACAGGTTCGAGTAGCCGGTGCCGAAGTCGTCGATGGCGATGCGCACGCCGAGGTCGACCAGTTTGCGCAGCGCGGACAGCGGTTCGCCCGTGGTGCCCATGATCGCGCTCTCCGTGAGCTCCAGCTGGAGGCTGGTCGGCGGGATGCCCACGTCCGCGATGATCGCCGACACGTCCTCGACCAGTCCCGGCTCGGCGACCTGCCGCGCGGCCAGGTTGACGCTCACGACCGGGTCGGCGCCGGCGGCACGCCACCGCATCGTCTGGCGGCACGCGGTCTCCAGCACCCACTTCCCGAGCGGCACGATCAGCCCGGTCTCCTCGGCCAGCCCGATGAACCGGTCCGGCCCGAGCCGCCCGAACTCCGGGTGCGCCCACCGTACGAGCGCCTCGACACCGAGGAGCGTGCCGTCGGCCAGCGACACGATCGGCTGGTAGTCGACGTAGAACTCCTCGCGCTCCAGCGCGAGCGGCATGGCCGCCGACAGGGTGATCCGCGCGATCTCACGCGCGTTGCGCTCCGGGTCGTACACCGCCCAGCGGTTCTTGCCGTCGACCTTCGCCCAGTGCAGGGTCACGTCGACGTCGCGCATGGTCTCGGCGGGCGAGGCGTCGTACACGGACCGCTCGACGATCCCGATGCTGGCCGACACGGCGAGCCGGTGCACGGGCGCCGCGATGCCGGACAGGATCCGCTCGGCCAGCCCGACGAGGTCGTCGAGGCCGCTCGCGTGCTCGACGAGCACGACGAACTCGTCGCCGCCCATCCGTGCCACCAGCCGGCCCGGTGCGGACACCAGCCGGTCGAGCCGCTCGCCGATCTCCACGAGCAGCTGGTCGCCGACGACGTGCCCGAGCGTGTCGTTGATCGCCTTGAAGCCGTCCAGGTCGAGGTAGCAGAGGCCGACGCGCTGGCCCCGCGACCCGCCGAACGCCGCCTGCAGCCGCTCGGTGAACAGCGCGCGGTTGGCGAGCCCGGTCAGCGGGTCGTGGTTGGCCTGGTGCCGCAGCCGCTCGGACAGCACGTGCCGCTCGGTGTTGTCCTCGACCATGCCGACGAGGTACTGCGGCGCGCCGCAGTCGTCCCGCACGAGCGACACGGTCACGTTCGTCCACAGGGCCGAGCCGTCGCGTCTGCGGAAGCGGCGCTCGATCCGATAGTGGTCCCGCCGCCCGGCGACCATCTCGTTGAAGAACCTGCGCAGCTCCGGCGGATCGTCGGGGTGCAGGACGTCGTCGAGGTTGAGGGCGTGCAGCTGCTCCGGCCGGTAGTCGAGCATGGCCGCCATCGCGCCGTTGACCTCGAGCAGCCTGCCCTGGGTGTCGGTGATGCCGATGCCGACGGCCGCGTCGGTGAACATCGCGCGGAACCTGGCCTCGCTCGTGCGGCGGGCGCTTTCGGCGCTGTCCCTGGCATCGAGCGCGGAACGGCGCAGCGTCTCCTGCTCACGGAAGATCCACGACTGGGCGGCACGCACGAACCCGGTGGTGACCGCGGCCAGGATCTTCGGCACCCGCGACGGGTCCTTCGCGGGGCCGAGTTGGGCGCCGATCAGCTCCACGGTGCCGGCGAGGGCCTCCGCGGCGACGAACCGCATCGCGACGAGCTCGGCACCGACCCACTCGACGGCGACCGGCACGAACGGCTCCGCGTACAGCGCGGCGGTGAGCACGTCGACCAGCTCGCCGACCTTGGCGTGCAGCGCGCCACGGTCGGTCGCCACGTAGCCGGTCGCCGCGAGCACCTCGGCCCACGCGGCCACGAACGCGCCGCGACTTGAGCCTGTCCGGCCTACCACCGTCACACCTTCCGGCATAGTTCGCTGGGCCACCCGCCTGCGTGGCACGGGCCAGGATACGGCTGGCCGCCACCCCCGTCCATGGTCGCGTGCTTCCCGTTCGCACTGGTCACGACCACCGTACGACTGGCGGCGGAGCCGGCCGGCGACGATCTTCATCGCTCCCGGCCACATGAAACGTTACCGAACTTGCCGTTGCTAATTCACCGAATAACGTGACAAACAGGTACTGGGCGACCACAATCTGTATCTTGACAGCTTCAGCCCGGGAGCTGCCATCCGCGAGGGCGATTCGGAAAGGGCTTCCCATGAACAGTATGTGGCGTGGGAGACGACGGGGCTTGCTGAGCACCGCCGTTGCGTTGACCACGACTCTGTTAGTCGCGGGGCTCGCCAGTCCCGCGATGGCTGACCAGGACGCCACCCCTGCAGGCGACCAGGCAGCGATCCAGGAGATGATCAAGACCCAGGACCACCCGATGGGTTCGCAGATCCGGCTGCACGAAGGCGTCGCGCAGATGCCGCGCAGCGTGAACCCCGCCGACCACGGCGTGCTGGCCACGGTGGCCGGCATCGACGTGAGCGGCCACCAGGGCAACGTCGACTGGGTGGCGCAGTGGAACGCCGGCAAGCGGTTCGTGTGGGCAAAGGCGACTGAGGGCACCGGGTACAAGAACCCGTACTTCGCCCAGCAGTACAACGGTTCCTACAACCAGGGCTTCATCCGTGGCGCGTACCACTTCGCGCTGCCGGACCGGTCCTCCGGCGCGACACAGGCCAACTACTTCAGCAGCGGCGGCGGCGGTTGGTCCGGCGACGGCAAGACGCTTCCCGGCGCGCTGGACATGGAGTACAACCCGTACGGCGCGACCTGCTACGGGCTCTCCCAGGCGTCGATGACCAACTGGATCCGCGACTTCAGCAACACCTACAAGGCACGGTGGAACAAGTACCCGGCGATCTACACCTCCACCAGCTGGTGGAACCAGTGCGTCGGGTCGAGCTTCGGGGCCACCAACCCGTTGTGGGTGGCCAGGTACGCGTCCGCCCCCGGGACGCTGCCGATCGGCTGGAGTGTCTACACCGTGTGGCAGTACAGCTCCTCGCCCATCGACCAGAACAGCTTCAACGGCGCCTATGACCGGCTGGTCGTCTTCGCGACCAACCACGACTGACGCTGTCGGTTTCCCCCCGAGGGGGCCTTCGCCCACCACCCGGCGCGAAGGCCCCCTTCGGGCATTTAAGCTCCGCGTGAGCAACGCGTGAGTTAGCAGGGAACGAACACCCCCGTGACCACGTCGGAACCTGGCAAGACAGTGATCGGGGAGGAAACGTCAATGACTTACCCACCGCAGGGGCCGTACGGCCAGCAGCCTGACCCGTACGGTCAGCAGCAGCCCGATCAGTACGGCCAGTACGGCGGCGGCTACCAGCAACAACCGACCGGTCAGTACGGCGCGTACGACCCGAACGCCCAGTACGGCGGGGGCGGGTATCCGCAGTACGGCGGCCTCGGGGGGCCACAGCCGCCGCCGCAGAAGAACAAGGGCCCGATCATCGCCGTCGTGGCGATCGTGGTGGTCCTGCTCGTCGGCCTCGGCATCACCGGCTTCATCGCGCCCGGCTTCTTCCTGTCCGACGACAAGAAGGACACCGCGGACGCCGGCGGCGGGGGCGGCGGCGGGGGCGGCACGGGCACCGGCCCGGAGGACTTCATCGACAAGCTCGTCGCGGCCGCCGACGACAAGGACAAGACCGCGCTCAAGGACCTGACCTGCTCGGAGAAGGCCAGCTCAGTCGACGCCGCCATCGACGCCATCGACGAGATCTCCGGGGCCAAGCTGAAGGACACCAAGGAGGAGTCCGGCGACGAGGTCACGGTGGTCCTGTCGATCACGTACGACGGCGAGGCCGAGGAGTACGCGGCCACCGTCGTCAAGGACGGCAAGGACTGGTGCTGGCAGGACTTCGCCAAGGGCAGCAGCCCGACCAGCGGCGACGACTCGACCTCGACGTCGGAGGACACCTCGGCGTCCGACGACACCTCGACCACCGCCCCCGGCGGTGGCGGTGGCGGCGACTCCGACGGCGAGCAGTTCGTGCAGTCGTTCCTGGACAAGCTGAACGCCGGTGACGGCGCGGGCGCCGTTGGCCTCCTGTGCAAGGACAGCACGAGCCAGACGGACGTCACCGAGGCCGCCGGCAAGAGCCCGAGCCTGCAGGTGGACCCGGCCGGCACGACCGCCGACTCGACCTACGTCGGCGCGGACCTCAAGGGCACGCTCAGCGGCGCCGACGCGTCGGGCCGCACGAGCGCGTTCCTCGAGGACGAGGGCTGGTGCATCTACACGTTCTACGCGTTCTGAGTTCACCCTCGACGTTGCCGCCGGCGGACGCCACATGACCAGTGCAGTCTTGATCGTGCTCGGTCTTGTCGCGTTCGCCGGCGGCATCGTCGTCTTCGCGGTGCGCCGGTCGCTCCGGCTGGTGGCCACCGTGCTGCTGGCGTTCGGCGCGCTCGCGGCGGTGAGCGGCTGGCTGCTGCCGGTCGCCACCCGGGCCGACGCGCTGAAGACCGGCGGCCTCGCGGCCGGGTCGGTCGTCGCGCTGTACGCGTTGTGGCTCAACGACCGGCGGCGGCACGTCGACGAGGAGCGCCAGACCCTCGAGCGCGAGCGGCAGGCGCTGGAGGGCGCACGGGCCGAGCACGACCGGGAACGCGCGGCGGACGAGCGGTTCCTGAAGTCGGTCGAGCTGCTCGGCCACGACGCCGACCAGGTGCGGGTGGGGGCGCTGCACGCGCTGGCCGGGCTGGCGCGCGGCAGGCCGTCGTACACACAGGACGTGCTCGACGTCATCTGCTCGTACCTGCGACGCCCGTTCGACCACCACGAGTACGTCGAGGCCCGCGGCGACGGCGCGACCCTCGCCGACGACCGCGCCGCCGCCGACCGGTGGCGTCAGGTTCGCCTGACCGCGCAACGGTTGGTGGCCGACCTGCTGCCGGTGGTCGGGACACCCGACGCACCCGCGTACCACCTGGACCTGACGGGCGCCGCGCTCGAGTACTGCGACCTGTCGTACCGCGTGATCGGCACGCTCCGCGCCCGCGCGCTGAAGCTGTACCAGTCGAACGGGTTCCACCACTGCGAGATCCGCGGCTCGGCGTGGTTCACGGCGAGCGAGAGCTGGGGCCGGTTCTTCGTCCACGACGTCGAGTTCCACCAGCGGTCGTGGTTCAGCCAGTTCACCGCACACTCCATTGTGGACTTCAACCGCGCGGTTTTCCGGGGGGACAGCAAGTTCGCGGGTGGCACGTACCACGGCCAGACGTGCTTCGAGGACGCCACGTTCGACCGCAACGTGGACTTCTCGAACACGACCTTCCACGACGCCCTCGACCTGCGCGTCGCGGGTGGCGCACTGACCGGCCGCACACACGCGATGCGGGTGTCCCTTCGCCACGAGAACCACCTGCCGCCGGGCTGGGTGGTGGACACGTCAACCGGCGACATGGGGTTGATCCGCGCGTGAGTGGTTAACGGCGGCGCAGCGCCTTGATCAGCCGCAGAAGCCGCTCACTCGGTTCTTCCCGGGTGCTGAAAACCGCGGCCCAGGCGAGAGCCACGATGGCCAGCAACAACAGCACGCCGAGCAGTGCGGCGGCAGCGGGACCGAGCAGAACCATGCCCGCTCCACCGAGCCCGCTGAGCCCGGCGGCGAGCGCGATCCGGAAACGTAGTTGGATCCTCGGCTTCTCCTTCTTCTGCATGTCGCACCCCTAGCTGGCAGGACGACAGCCGATCTCCCGGCGCGGCCACGCGGATTGCACGTGTCCACCGCTAACGGTCCTTGCTGCCGCTGAGGAATTCCAGGAGATAACTCCCCAGCGCGTGCTCAACCAATCACCATCCGGCACATGGACTTGCCCGCCGCTTGGTGGTAGACCAGTGAGCGGATGGTGAGTGGATAGTGAGAATGACGTGACTCCCCGGCCGGAGGGCAAACCCTCGTCGCGGGAGGCGGGTTTGCGGGGGCTCGCCGCTGGTGGTCCGGACCGTATTCAAACCACGTTGCAGCACGCGCTCCAGGATCTCCACCGACCGACCACCACGAAGAAATCCGCCGATCTGCGCGCACTCGTCGAAGGAGTCCCGTCGTCGATGCCCGGCGGGACGAGAACCGACCAACGGGCCGCGGCACTGTGGCGACTGATTCAGGGCGAGCTCGCACTGATCGAACTGCCGGACGAACGCACGGCGCTGAAAGCCGCGCTACACCTGGATTCCACGAACCGGGAGCCGTCCATCGACGGGCGGCTCGCGTTCGCCCGCGATCGCGGCGACTTCGGCATGCAGCGTTCCGGCAAACACCACGGCTACGACGCGCTGCGCCGATGGTGGGGCGATGGCGTTCGCCGACTCGGCGAGAAGGTTCACGAACGCCTGGACTACCTCCACAACCATCCGAACGACTGGCGTGAATACTTCACTGATTCCGCACAGCCGCTGTTTCGGCGGCCATCACGAGGTGCCCAGCCGGTGTTCGCCGAGTTGTTCGTGACCACTGTCTTCATGAAGGGTCGGTTCGTCCAACGCCGAATCACCGAACGCCTCATCACCGCCCGCGAGGACGGCGTCGAGTTCTACACCGCTCGAGCCCTTCCGGAAATGGACGACGCGTCAGCCTCTGTTCCCGTCCGTGCCCTCTGGGGCTGCAAGGCAGAACGAGTCCCGTCAACTGCCGGCGAGCCGATCCTCACCAGACTCTGGTTTCCGACTGCGCTCCGACGCGGCCAGCGGCACTACTTCTCCTCGGAAGCTCTCGCGGGCAACGTGGGTACCGAACGTCGAGCCATCAACGTCGAGGTCGATCATCACGGTATAGCTCCTGGTCTGAGACTGCACGACAGTATGCCGATCAGCGGCTTGACGATCCGGATCATCTTCGACCAGGACGAATTGCCAGACGCGGTCTGGTGGTATGCGGACGTCACAGAACGGGAGAGGCTAACCCGCCCAGCCGACGCTGACGGCCGATGGCTTAGTGTGTCACCGCACGGACACGCTGAGCACACATTTACAGAAGCTTGCCAGCCACTGGCGCAGTACGGCGTGTCCATCGCATGGCGAACCATGCCTGCTGATGTACTGGCAGGTACCCGTACGTTTTTGGAGGAATCCCAATGAGTGGCGGTACTGACTCCGGGAATTGACCGGATCGGCTACATCCGTTGTGTCAAAGGGCCGCACTCGAGCAACGAGGGCGGCCTTTTGACGTGGCCAGCCCTTGGCAGTGCGTCAGCTTGATCTTGACAGGGGGTCGCGCGTATGGGTGACTCTGTTCTCACTCGGTCGGGTAGGTGCAGCGTTGCGGGAGGCCGGCCATGCGTGGTGGCGCGTTAGCGGGTGGCGTGGTGCTTCTTGCGCTGATCAGCGGCTGTCAGCCCACAGACGGGTCCACCTACGTGCCCGGTTCCTACAGCGTGCGGGAGTCCGGCGTCAGCCTGCGGGGCGGGGGCGGCGCGTGCAATGACGAGCCGGGCACCGGAAACTGCCCGGACGTCCTCGACGGGCTCGACCCCGGCAACAAGCTGTACCCGCTGTGCCAGAGCAAGGGCCAGCTCGTCGGCCAGAACTCCTGGTGGGTGTACGTCGAAGCCCCGGGCGGGAACCGTGGCTGGGTGGCCAGTTGGTACCTGACCTGCCCCACCAACATCCTGCCCGAGATCGACGTCTGCACCGCCGACCGGTTCGACTGAGGCGAGACGAGGCGAGACGAGGCCTAGCCGAACAGCGCCGGCAGCGTCCCCTCCCACGCCTCGCTCAGCTCGGCCAGTGCCAGCTCGCCAACGCCTTCGATGCGCAGCGCCGACGTGTCCGCCACGGCGCCCAACCGCTGCCACGGCAGCCCTTCCGCGGCGCAGCGGGCGGTGAACTCTGCCGGGTCGGCAACCGACACCAGCACTCGGCCGGACGACTCACTGAACAGCGCGACGAACGGGTCGCCGGTCAGCTCGACTTCGCAGCCCGTGCCGGACTGCAGCGCGGCCTCCACCAACGTCTGCGCGAGGCCGCCCTCCGACAGGTCGTGGGCCGCCGAGACGACGCCGCCGCGGAGCACCGAGCCGATCACGCGTTCGCGGTGCAGGTCCACCAACGGGGGTCGCCCACCCAGATGGCCGTGCACGACGTGTGCCCACTCCGAGCCGGCCAGCTCGTCGCGGGTCTCGCCCAGCAGGATCAGGGTGTCGCCGGGGGCGCCGAGGCCCGTGGGGATCCGGTCGGCGACGTCGGAGATCACGCCGAGCACACCGACGACCGGCGTCGGCAGGATCGCCGTCGCGCCGGTCTGGTTGTAGAAGCTCACGTTGCCGCCGGTCACGGGGATGCCGAGCGTCGCGCAGCCGTCCGCCAGACCGCGGACCGCCTGCTGGAACTGCCACATCACGCCCGGGTCCTCCGGCGAGCCGAAGTTGAGGCAGTTCGTCACGGCGATCGGCGTCGCGCCCGACACGGCGACGTTCCGGTACGCCTCCGCGAGCGCGAGCTGCGCGCCGGCGTACGGGTCGAGCCGCGTGAAGCGGCCGTTGCAGTCGCACGACATCGCGACGCCGCGGCCGGTGGCCTCGTCGATGCGGATCATGCCCGCGTCCGACGGCTGCGCCAGCACGGTGCCACCACGCACATAGCGGTCGTACTGCTCGGTCACCCACCGCCGGGACGCCAGGTTCGGCGACGCCGCCATGCGCAGGATCTCCGCGCGCAGCTCGTCGCCGGCAGTCGGGCGGGCCAACGACGACGGGTCGGCGGCGACCAGCGCGTCCTGGTCCGCGGGCCGCGCGATCGGGCGCTCGTACACCGGGCCCTCGTGCGCGACGGTGCGCGGCGGCACGTCCACCACGGTCTCGCCGTGCCACGTGATCACCAGGCGGTCGCCCTCGGTGACCTCGCCGATCTCCGTCGCGATGACGTCCCACTTCGCGCACACGCGCAGGAAGGCGTCCACATCGGACGGTTGGACGACCGCGCACATGCGTTCCTGCGAC
>Ga0193742_1000071_pt1 | contig 67540 bp, 69 predicted proteins | sample L2c1metaG_FD_165511 | JGI IMG/M metagenome (GOLD analysis project Ga0193742, IMG submission 165511) | Soil microbial communities from a riparian zone of the East river system, Colorado, United States - L2c1 | ecosystem: Environmental > Terrestrial > Soil > Riparian zone | place: USA: East River... | reverse complement strand
ATTTCCTCATTTATAAATACAGGACATCTTACATAAATAGATATTTCTTTTTCGTTCAACGCGTCCGACAACTCGTAGCCTGACAGCGACAAATTTATTCACGACTCAGCAGTATTTTTAGCATTTTCTCACGGACTTTGACTTGAACTTGTCTTTCATAACAGGATGGCATTCACATCAAGGTTTGTACTACTTTTTTTACAGTCAAATTCTGTGCTAACATTTCATTGATAATAATATAGTCTTGCTGCTTTTGGTTTAAAGCCTGCCACCACCTCATCTCCTCAGCAACAACAGCCATCGACAGGCACATCCAGCTTTGCTAATGCCCCACCTTTAGGTCAAAGCCAGAATCAACAGCAACCGCAACACCAAAATATCTTTGGTACTTTTGGCCAGAACACCCAGCAAAACCAACAGCAACCGAATCAACAAACGACTCTACCTGGAGGAGGTTTATTCGGTCAACCTCAACAACAAAATCAACAAACTCTTCCTCCTGGTAGTCTGTTCGGTCAACCGCAGACGCAAAATCAAACTCTTCCTACTGGCGGCTTGTTCGGTCAACAACCCCAACAGCAAAACCAGACCCTTCCTGCCGGTAGTCTATTCGGTCAACAGCAATCACAACTTCAACAACAACAGAACCAGACTCTTCCTCCTGGTAGCTTATTTGGTCAACCCCAACAACAAAATCAAACACTTCCTGCAGGCAGTTTGTTCGGCCAACCTCAACAACAAAACCAACAAACCCTACCTCCTGGAAGTCTCTTCGGACAGCCTCAGCAGCAGCAACAACAGCAACAACAGCCAGCAAGCATTTTCGGAACAAATACACAGCAGCAGCAGCCTCAGCAACAGAGTCTGTTTGGTAACACGAATACCACAAATCCTCTCCAGGCCCAACCGACATTGCAGTTGGGAGCTTTTGGAACTAATACTGGCACCAGTACCTTCGGTCCTGTCGGCGCAAACCCTCTCTTTAACAAATCACAACAACCTCAGCAATAGTACGTATCTCCGCTTCATCTTTCCCCTAGCAAATAAAATTGATATAGATACATCTCTTTAGCACAACGTATGTAAAGTTTCTCGTATCGCATCCATCATCCATCGTAACGTTCATCTCTTATATTCGGCAATTCAAGGGGTTTGGGCCAGCCATTAAACCTGTCTAATTCAGCCTCAGCCCACCTACCACCGCCATTCACTAAATCTACCAAATTCAACGATCTTCCCGATAACATCAAGAGGGTTTTAGAGCTAATAGAGTAAGATATTCATTTCAACCTCTGATCTGACCTTGTACCTGATTGATAAGTGGATAGCTCATATATCCAAGGCCGCGTACAAATTTCTAAAGATCTCCAACAAAGGAAATTGGGAGACGAAGCAACAAAAGGACATGAGTCTATCCGTGCGCTTCATAAAGTACGTCATCGATTTTCTACTGTTCGCGAGCTCGATTGAATAGATGGTGTATAGGACCTCATAAATACTGCGACCATTATCCGTAATGATCTGCATCTTACACAAGATGTAAAAGCCAAAGTTGATCAAGCTGTGGAAGACACCATCGTTGCGACACGGATAATAGACGGGTTCCGGAATCCACAGAGTGGGAATACGTATTTGAAAGACCATGCATCCTTCCCTCTGGAGTACGTGCATCCTACTTATTATCCTTGTCATGTAGGCCTGACTTTGATGCAGATACTTCACTCGCGTGGCGGACCAGATGAAAGAAAGACTAGCTTGGTACAAAGCCACCATCGAGGTTAGGCCTTTATTTCACAAATAGAGATATCATTTGTTTGACGGTTTCATGAGTAGCAAATCGAAAGGAAACTATCTTCATCAGCAACTTCAGCACAGACACCACAAGGTTCGCTCCTTCATCCCTTTTCCCCGAATTCATTTCCCCACGCCCGATATTTAATCTTCCTTTACCAGGCATTTCTGCGACGCTTCAGGTTCAACATAGCACCTTCCTCTCTCTCGCCAGCAAGACTGCAGCTGTTGACGCGGAGCTAGAAAAGATCAAGGTTCTGTATACTCAATTGTGGCGAGCTAAGACTGGCAGTGTTCGGGATCCTTTCAATGATAATGTGAAGCGCTCTGAAACACCTGCGGATTTTGGTTTGGGCAGCTTAAATGTTAGGCAGAGTTAGAGGTTATGTACATCCAAGTATCTACTATGTGTGATCATAGTGTGACCAGGTGTTTGAAACAACACTCAGTATGCTATTTTTTTTTATTTTTTTATTTTTATTTTTTATTTTCCACTGAGAAATGTCACGACGAGGTCACAAGAACAATTAATGTCACACTTCAAAGCGCAAGAATCGCTGTTTCGCAAATGGTGCATTCAAGACTGCTCGTATCGGCACAAATTTTCCTAGCATAATTCTACAGTTACCATTGAATAACTCACTAAATTTTCAGAGTCAAAATCGTATCCGATCGGACTAAGTAGATCTGACTGAACATTCCAATACATAGCTAGTTTTGGGATGCAGAACGAGATTTTAAAGTTCTGCACCTGTACTAGAACACCTCTGTTTCAAAAATGTTATATTCACATTCAAACAGTATATATCTACCACTATAAAAATTCTGAAGATACCAGGCTTTTGAGATGAGAGAGGAAATCCACCATTTCAAAACTCCCAGTCCCTTCAAAGTTCAAAGCACGGAGGCTTTGGTGACTTCAAGGGGAATTATATGTATAGGTTGATACGCTCCATTGTCAGCGGCAGTAGTTTGATTTGGGATCTGGCCAGGTTTAGACATCACTTCAACCCGAGGTAGGGCCGCCACTGTGACCTAGTGTCCAAAAAGCATTCATTTCGCGATTATTATCTTATAAGACTATGGCTTTCTATCCTCCCCAGCAGCAACAACAGGTTCAACAACAGCAAGATGTCGTGTCTGGTGAACAGTATCGCTATGCACTGACTAACTTTGTATGTTTCCTCAAGATTATTTTTTTGCGGTGTATGTGTAGTCAATTCGGACTAACCAAAGGAATGTTTTGTACCCTATAGCGTATTGCTCATGAGAAAGTCGAGCAACAACGGCTACAGCTGGAGGAGCAGGAACGGCAAGTAGCTCAGCTACGTGCTCGGATCGCTCTTCTGGAAGGAGGTTCAAATCTGTCCATGGCGAATCATAATGGGAATACAGTCGACGATTTTTCAATCAAGGTGAGTCCTTGGAACCTGATCATCTAGCTGACTGAACGTTAGTTTTTGGTCATATGTAGAATTCCGCCTCCCAACTTGATAAACTTATCAATCGATGGGCGGCAGATGTCATCCGAAACCCTCCAGCTCCGATGCAGGAAGTATGTGCTGCTTTACTGAGTGACATCGTTGGTGGACTCGATGTTGGGAGGGTTAATGCCACAGCGATCCAGCTGCAGAGTTATCTGCGGCATGCGATGGCGGAAACAATCTCGGAAGGGATTATTAATTGTTTGATTGTCACCAACTCTACAGAGGCCAATATCCAATTGACAAGAATCCATGAACATATATTTGCTCGTGAGTTTATAAGTGTGAATTGATTGTGAATTTTTTTTTAATGCTCTCTATAGGTGATCCAACTGTTGCATGTGTCTGGCGACGGCAAACGTTCTCAGCTGCGGTGGATTCCTGCACTCCCGACATGTCACTTAGCATTCTATACGAGCACGTACCAGAACTGATGAAAATCCTCAACGGAAAGATACCTGCATCAGGTGGAGTGTCTATTCTCGAATCTGCTTACGCGTTCTCGCGTATGCTTCATAGCTCTGGATCGAGTTCGACCGACGCGTTCTATCGCGCTTTTGTGCCTGAACTGGGCAGCACGTTGTATCCTCGTCAGATCGAACTTGTTAAAAGGTGTTTGAGAAGTGAGACAGGGGAACTGGATAGAGTTGGAGCTACTATCTTTCCAGGATTGGTCAAAGTGTCTAGAGTAACTGGGATGAGCGGTGGGGAAGAAACAATTCAGGTAAATGAAATTCTGCGCTGTCCCAAAGGTTCAAAGATATTGGATTTGACCAATGACGTGGATCATATAGACTGTTGTCAGGCGAGCGCAAGTTATTTGCGAATGTGCTATGGGCGGGTCTTGCGTGCCGGAGTCGGGATATGACGAAACTGTGGATATGCCCCGACCGCTATCGATGAATTTGCCCCAGCCACCATTAATGAATTTGCCCCAACTACCATCGATTAATGGGACATTGAATGCTTCCATCATCGAACCTCAACTGGGTTCCTTCTGATCATGATACCTGGAGTTTTTCTGGTGGAAAAAGGCTAGCATCTATTATTTATTAGGATTTTACCACAATTGTTATCTATACGACAAGTAATGATGCCAGGGTAGCTTGCGTTTGTATGACCTGGAAATTAGTTTTAGTATCGCTTAGATTTGTATATACTGTACTACACACCTCCAATGCTTGTTGTACCTCTAATCTTCGACGTGCAGCTTCTAGCCAGTCATGCAACAAAGCTTTGGCTGGTCCTTTAAGTTGGTTGAGCTCCCGGGCGGCACTATCCAAGTCCTTCTCGTTGAGATGATACTCAGCCCTCGCGAGGACGCTTAGAACGTCATCCCCTGGGACAAGTCCTTGACGTTTGAATCTCAGACTAGAAAGAGCACGACTGGCAAGGAACGAGAGGACGCCTGCGTTCTCATCAGGTACCAAAGCGACCTGAGATACCTTGGGTGCTACTTCACCCACGAACCAAGTTGCTAGATCAGCAAAAGGTTCAACGCCAACATCTGGGACCTCCGTGCCTTCCAAAGATTCGAGAACGACGGAAACGACGGGGTCTTCTCGGGCTGCGGCGATGTGTCGTAGTACGCGGAGTTCCTCACGGAATGGTTTTCGTACATTCGAAGAGATGGCATTACTGGTGAGAGCTCGGATGGCACCCCAAAGAGCATGGACTCGGATGTTCTCGTCAAGGTAAGATGAATTGTCAAGAGCGATGCGTTCTAGGCGTTTCAGGTTGGCTGAGAGTTCATCGAGCTTGGCCAGTCGCCCGCCACGCTCTTGCTCAACGCGGACCTTGATCTCGCGAATCCATCTTCGCTGCAGTTCGATACCCTGGGCGATCACCTCTTCTTTTAACCTGTTATAGACGTTCAGTCCTCCCCAAGTAACCTCAACTGTTCGACAAACTGTTACATACCGTTCATTGATCAACTCTGTCTGAACTCTCAATTCATGATCCAACTTCTCCCTGTACGCTTGGATGAACCTAGCCCGTTCTTGGTCAAAAAAAGTTCTAAATTCCTGTTCTTGATGATCAAGCTTATCCTGTCCCTCCATCTCCAGCTCCATAAGTTTAATGGTATACTCTCTACTTTGTTCATCCATTTTTGCTTCCAGCGCTGTCCGTTCTTGCTCCTTCACAACGTCGATCCGTTCTACGAGTGCAGCCAGATCGCTCTTTGCCAATTCTAGGACATCGCTGGCTTGTTCAGCAGCTTTTGGATCAGAATTCAGGTAAGTTGCGAGGTTGTCGATGGTGCCAGCGAGGTGTGTGATGATAGGCTCCGATACTGAAGCTAATGCGGGTGCAACCAAGGGAAGGACAACGGACTTTGGCTCGGGTGCTGCAGGCTGCGTTCCGGATTTAGGAGCAATAGGTTTGGGAGGAGGAGGGCGAGAGAACCCAGGCGGTGGTTCAAATCCAAGGGGTAAAGGAATGTCGTAGACATTTTTTTGGTTTTCAGAAACGGGGACTTCTGCGGTCGAGATTGGCTCAACAGTGGTTTTTATTGGAGCAACTTCTTGAGCAGGCTTATATGGCTTCCCAGAAATTGCAGCTTCCGCTCTCTCCAACAAATCAGCGTATCCATCACGGACTTTTTCCGTTACATCCTTCTCCACAGTCTCGGCCTTGTTTACTACAGCCTTCACGTCCTCCCGGATAGCTGGCTTGACCTCCGGTTCGACCTTGGTTGTAGTTTGTTTTAACACCTTGAAAGTAACGGGCTTTTGTTCACCAGTTTTAGTCTCCGTGGTAGCTTTCCCGCTTTTCACAAGCTCCGAAGGGCGAGAAGTACCGTTGATAGTGTCGGTTATGAACTGATACGTGGTCGTAATTGTATTGTTTCCACCCTCAACGACATCACTAATGGTGAGCGAATCCCATCCATGAGCTTCGCCATATTGAAGCATGGATTGACCCAGCGGAACGTGGTCGGAGAAGAAGTCATGGTATGTTTGACTATAAAATGAAGCGAAGGTGCTGCCAACGTAAAATGTTGTAATTGAAGCGGTGGTAGTCCAAAAAATTCGTCGAACGACGCTTTTCGTACTTTTGGTTGCTGGAGATGCCTCTGTAGTGAGACGCTAGAATAAATGGATATATTTTGAGCAGTGCAAAAAAAAAGAGGAGTTGTGAAGCTCCTACTCGTCGAATGACCCGGACACCTTGTTTCCTGGAAGTCGAGGCAACCTGCCTCGAGACAGGGAGAGCTCGATGCATCCCACAGGTTTTTAGGCAACCCTTGAGTGTGTTGGAATATAGAAGTCCGGGTTTGTCCGTCGAGCACGTGAATTGGTCGCCAGTGTAAGTCCCGCTCCGGCAACGCGGTAGTAAGTCCTTTCTCAGGCTTCAACGTTCAACGAGCAGCTTCTCGAGTGAATGTAATGGGAGGTGGATTGTGACAGAAAAAATGGAAGGCAAGGTATTGAGACATCCGCCTTTATATTTTCATGGTGTGTACGGTACCATCTGCGCAGACTGCACTGCTACAGCGCTACTGATGACAACCCTTCCTATGTCCAAATTTAACTGGGGGCGGAGTATATTATATCTCACAGTTAAAAAAAGAAACTCAAAATTAGGCGACTACATATTTAATACATTAGGCGGGTAAAGGGACAGTCAGGCTGATGGTCATAACTTATTGGGAGAGTTTGACGAAGTTGTGACGATCAACGAGATTTGATCATGGTCTATGGGAGCGCCAGTTTACCTGTTTTAATTTATGTAATCAGTCTTTCATTTCCTTTTCATCTCTTTGAGTTTCATGACTTGTCTTTTATTCATAATTCCTTAACCCGTCTTTCATCCTTTGTGATTTATTTTCTGTTTCATGGCCTTTGTTAAATTCCCTTTTATATACAGTAATTATTCCTCGCTATATCCTTGTGTTCTCATTTTCATATCTCACACATAGCTCGTTAGGTTAGAAATCCTCTCGTCGTGTTCTCATATCTCGCACATATCTCGTTAGGCTTTGCCTCGAGCCCTCTTTATTTTTACCCCACCTTTACCACATGCCATTCTTTTCCTTCTTCTTTCTTCTTCTCTTCTCATCTTTTTCTCTCGTCATAGTTTCGACAGTCTCGTTTTCTTGTAACTACTCGCCTTACCCGTATCCAAAAAGTCGACAATTGCCTACACTTGCCACGATTTTGATCCGGACGGTTTGGTTCAATTTCTGTCCGGATGGCGGATCCAGCCTCTGACCTGGGTTGCTATTAATTTTTTTCTATGTTGATCCCACGCTCGGCAGGCTCTTTGGAACACCCATACGCATGTTATGGACGTCTCGAGTGAGGGAAGGTATATTTAGAGCAGAGAATGTAAAAATAAATTATATACATCAAGATTCGATAAATTTGAGGACTACTCCTTGTCTTCTGCAGGTCCCTTCTTTCAAGCGAGAGTTTTCAAAGCTTGAAGAGCCTTCGTACTGTTGTCCTTGATTTCCTTGAACAGTTTCCAATCGTCTGAAGATATTTTGAGACCGGTGGGAGTGATCTTTGGAGAAAAACAGTTGGTGGAAGGATCAAAGCAGGGAACCAGAGATAGAGAATACAGTGGTTAATCATTAGTTTTGTGCAAGGTCTCGTGACCATTTTTTTTAAAATCCGGAGTCCAGATTCAACCGGCCCAATTCCTATCCGGAGATCTTCCCCCGGGTTATAGCCGAAATTTCAAATTTTCTATCCAGACAGTGCTCATAGATGGATTTTCAAAAAAATTTGAGAAAATCTATCCGGATCTGGTTTCAGGGTCCTTGTACGTCTCGTTTGCTTTTTTTTTTCCAATTCAGTTCTGTACCAAGCTAGACATAGACTAGTCAAGTTTTCGGCGCATCGGACGTATCGGGGCGGTGTCACGAGATGCACCCTGACTTCATGAACGCCATATAGACTAACTTAGACTAAGTCCAAGTCACTGTCGAAAATATTGCACTTCGTTTCATTTATAGATGGCCATAACCAAATTCTATTCGCCTCGCTGTTCAACATTCAGTGGGGAATGAGCGACTTAAGCAACTTCCGAGTGGAAGTTCGATTTGTGGTGCAAATACGCTCTTCTTTCTCCCCTTGCTATAAATTCAAGTGCGCCAGTTTGAATTGCAATGGATACCCAGCCTGTTGCAGTGCAAATGGGAAAATACGCTGATCCCGATACGCCAACGTCCACATCGATTACAACTCGCCTTGAGCTTCAGTCCTACTATCTGTACAGTGTCGGAAACAATGGCCTGTCTGGATGTATTTTCGGTCCTTCTCAATTCCAGAACCTAATCTTTCTAGCTGGCTATGACCCGGCTCATGCACCTGGCACAGTTCCTTGCGGCACTGGAGGTTGTGTCCTGCCCTATCTTGGAAAAATTCGCGATGGTAGGCAACTAGTCGTGTTTCGACTGTTGCAAACATGTACACTGAAGCTTTTATAGTCAATTCCATTGTGTTGCTAACCAATGGTATCAGTTTTTCCATTCAGGCAGTCCTTCTGATTGTCATCGGAGCATGGGCTGATTACGGACTTTGGAGGTTAGGATCCAGTTCAAGGTGATATATTTTGCTAACTCTGACATCAAGGCCAAATATCACCATATTCTTTACTCTGCTGGGACTTGGTGTTTCCTTCGCATGGTTGGGTGTTGAACAACCTTCACTGTGGCGATTTGGCGTAGCTTTGTACATCCTTGGATGTGAGCCTTTTCCACCTCAAGGTTTGAAGTTGCCTGAAATATTTGCCTTGTTAGTAATCACTTTCCAGGCGCGAGCTAACTTCCACTTGTGACTTTGCCACTGCGGACTAATTTATTTAATCCTATGAATAATCAGTGTTCCTTGACCTTTTGGACAGCAGCCTTTCCGCGCTTAGTACAAGGTTTACCCGACGTTCGGCTTTCTCGTAATGAAATGGAACTGGGTCAAAAATCGTGAGCCGCACCTTCAAGTCCACGACTCGGTTTGAGGAATAAGTTTGTTTCAGCACACGGGAACACAGTCTTTTTCATTCCCTTTCTCTCAATCGAGTCTCCAACATGTCTTGTACTATTTCTTCAGCGGGAGGAATCATAATCCTTGCCGTCATGGTTGGTATCCTGAGAGGCCTGAAATCCGGCGACAGTACGGAAAACAATACAAAAGCTTTCAATGTATTGATCGCCTTCTCGGGCGGTATTTGGCGTACGTTTCATTATTTCAAATCTATCAAGTCATTGATTCATCGGCTCTGAGCTCAGTCCTTTGCGCTCTCCCCTGGTTTTTTATCGAAAAGCGACGTCCAGGCTTGGATCTTCCACCTGGAACCTCATTATTAACCGTTGGATTTACACAACTTTACGTTGCCTTTAGGGAATGCAGGCAATTAAAGCAGACGCTGTTATATCTGATCTTTTATTTTCTGATGTGAGTGAGCTCAGATAGATCGCTCATTTTTTCATTTTTTCATCAAGACATGATGGTAGGGGGGACATCTTGAACACAACTGGGTAGGTTGCCTTCGGAAAGGTCTGCTACTACATTTATTAAGGTCATTCTGAATCAGGACTGTTATCGCAACCTTACAAAACAGGTAGACTCTTGGGATTGTTCCACAATGATGAAGCGCTGATCTCTCCTAAGCGTTGTGAAATACTCGACCTTGGAACTCACCCTACTTCGCATTGTGGGTGTTGCTGCCCAAGGTTTGGGGTTTTAGTACAGATTATTGATTGATATACTTGTTTTCAATTGATTGATTATTGAATCTAGCATGTTTTGGTTGGTTCAGAGATGCTTCAAAATCTCTACAAAAAATGTGCGCGACTTCATATTGTTTACCTCATCCAAAGAGATATCTAATTGGTCATCTCTTAGATGCTTTCTTTCAATGTCTTCTGGATAATCGTGAATTCCGTCCCGTCCTCTGCCTGATATATGGTCATTTGTGACAGTCATACACAGATATCAACAGTGTGGGGTTTAATCGGGGTTCATACCAACCGTTTTGGTTTCAAGCATGTTTGGGAGATATGGTCGGTAGCGTGAAATTCTAGACGAACGTCGGCTGAAACTAAGAAAGTTGAGTAGGGCTTATCAAGTATTCTTTGGTCTTTTGGTCTGTCCATGGTATGCCTACAGTCAGACAATGATCAGCGAGGTCTCCCCGGCACCTCAGATGTACGCCAAGTTATCTTTATATTTACTTATTTATTGCCTTTGAAGACTGACGAAGTAATGTTTCAGGTGTCTATTCTTCGCACTTTTTTCTGTGGTATGTCTCGAGCGACCACTGGACTTTCAAATTGTAATTTTAGGCTGTTGCGCCCTACAGGTTGGAAAAACTTCGGCATTTATAGGTCCCCTTATCACTAGTGCCATCATTACAGCGTCTGGCAATAACGACAATATGGCATTCGCGTTTTTATTCGGCTTGTGCGTATACTTTGTCTCCTTAGGTTTCATTCTGACTTGATTAAATTTCAGAGGTGCTTTCGGCACGATATTCCTTTGGATGTTAGATGTCGACAAAAGCAAAGTTGAGTGCAAGGAATTTATGGCCGCTGTGGGCAAGCGCAAAGCATTCGGAGTGACGACGGAAAGTCATGTGCAAAGCACTCATACCGCCGTAATATAGGCGTAACAGTCTGGGCTCTGAGCGATATATATGGGATTTCTCTAGCCCTCCCAGAGGAGGTGGTTGTGCCTTAATGGGCTCCACAATGAGCTCCAGGTATTCAGCCTTCCGCAAAACTTTTATGAACACCACACCAGAGTAAGTGTCGTTTACGAAGTGGTCGTCCGAATTGTCCGGAGTAAACTGAGAGTGGACCACAGTGGCCTGGAGATGAATGATGATAATAGACCTTTAAATTTCAGAATTGCGGCGCTATTTGGGTATATATTAGTTGCATCCCATATCCAGGGAACGACTGTTGAGCATCTTTCCCCGAATTCGAATTTTTTCTTCTGAGCATACCAGCCAGTTGGATCGATGGTAGGTTCAAGGAACGGTATTCCTTCTTCGTATGGGTATATTGCGCAAGTTATTTCTTGCTAAACCTGTGAGTCAATCACTTTGCTTGTAGTCGTCAGCGCATCCTCATACTGTTTTCTCAGCTTTGCTACACAAAGAGTTCAGTTACCCCACCAATTTTTGTTATTGGAGAGTCAAGACCTTCAGTTGTTAGACCTATTCTCATCGCCTAGATCCATAGTTGAGCGCCTGCAACGCCTCATCAAGTATCATTCCAATAGGGACCAATCTTTCGAATCTCCTGCCTGAAGGGATGCTGTCGAATATTCTCACCTCGCAACCTGGTGGCCGTCAACAGAGACTTCTGCCGATGATATTACTAATTTCGTTCGAAACGATACGTCAAACGGGGAACTGCATCTGGTCAAACCAACTTCTGCTATGGCACATTTTTGGATGGAGGTAAATCGTCCGTTTTTGCCTTTCTTTCCATTATTGAATTTTTTTTTGCTAGTACCCCGTTGTCATATTCCCTTTCGATATCATTGGGTCTGAGTCCTCTATTAATGAACCCCTCCTTGGACAACCTGTGCCACCATCGGCCTGGGGCCTCGTCCGATGGTGTTCGTTCTGCCAGAATACGATCTGCTGACCGATGATTGATCCTGAGGTTTACCACCTGCTTACTACTGAACCGTAAGATTCCAGCTTAGTTCGCCTCCTTACATACTTGAGTACACTTACATACTCCCTGATCGCACATGCGCCAGGCTAAATATATAACTGTCAAAGCGTGGATGGATGGGTTTTTTGTTTACTGTGATATGAGCGGGCAGTTACTCATAACTTGAACAATAAGAGGTGTCAATTCTTCGAAGATGGGAAGCTCAAACTTGAGGCTAAACCCAGGGAATGGAAAGTTTTTTGTGACTCTGATCTGAACTTTATTCTTTTGGACAGTCCTTTTTGAGACGCTCCCTTGTTCATGATGACAGCTTACAATAGTTGCCAGTTGCACTACTTAAACTTGCTATGCGGTCCTGTTGGCTTTCCTTACCCTCCTCATGGACGCGTCATCCCCACCTTGTTACAGGAGATACTCTTCCAGACCTGGTCTGGCACCATCGTCTGGCTCTGAGCTCCCTTCATATACCCGTCGTAGTACCGTTGCTCAAGTTGTTCCTTCTCGACAAGCGACAGAGCACCTTTTCCATGTCTTCAATGCAAAGGGAAAACCTTGGATCACTCTCAAAGTGTACAGTAGTGCCAAGTCTTCCAAATCTCTTCCTACCTTCTTTGAGAAGGAAAACATTCACGGTCTTCTTGAGCTTGACGCGGAGAAGGGCGACTCCATACAGGCCATCACAGCCACGGTTTGTGTCTTTTGTCCGAACGAATTTCATCAACTTAACTTACTCTCTCTTCAGGTGACTGGTCGTATCATCACCGGCCCTAATATAGATGATTCTTTTGTCTTCCTGAACCATACGCAGCCCATCTGGTCCAAATCTCCTGACAGTCCCCGGCTTCCATCCCTTTCTGACGGTGCTCTAGGCGATAGGTTACTTGGGCATTGTGTCTGGCCTCTATCAATACCAATTTCTAGAACTGCCAATGCTCCAACGGGTGCTGGAGACACTCGCTCGTTTCGCCTGCCTGAAACATTCTTGGAAAGACATACGAGGGTTAGTATCCAATATGACCTCATGATCAACGTTTCTCGAGGAAAACTACGAGCGGACAACAGGTAGGCCGTTTTGTTCCACATAAATTTCCTAACTTTATCCTGACATTGTCTAAGGATCAAGACGGCATTTGGATATGTTCCCAGTATTAGGCCGGATCCTCCCTCATTGCTTAAGCAACTAGCATACCAGCAATTCCTACCTCTTCCCGGACCCCTAACAGATCCAGAAGGCTGGAAGACGCTTAGGCCTGTTGCAGCGCGAGGCGTGGCTTTCAAATCCCGTGAAGTGGAGGCCAGGTGTACAGTAAGCACTCGACTCACTCATCGGTGCTCACAGACTCATTAATGTTTTCCTCATTTTCTAGTTGTCGCTTTCTAAACCAGTAAGTAATATCCACTCTTCACATTTTCAAGACTGTCAGCTGATAATATTCTCCCCGTAACAGCTATGTTATGCAAGAGGAAGTGTCCTCCCATGCTTCATTGCTTTGGAAGGGAGCGAGTCACAGGTTCTGGATTTGCTTTCGGCACCAAGGTCTATTGTTCTTTCCTTGAGACGGCGCGTCAGATTCTACAATCAAACGTCCTCATCAAGACAGAATGTTGCGTGGAATGAGACTGTAGAAGACATGGGATCAGCTGTCTGGTGGCCTTCGTCCGATACTCGGAGCGACTCTACTACACGCTGCCTCGAAGGAGAAATACGACTGGCAAAGGATCTCCGACCAACTTCCGAAATGGGCCATTTCAGCATATCCGTGAGTTTCTTTAAATTCAAAGAGAGGATGGTAATACTGATCCCTGATTGTAGTATACCGTCGTTCTTTGCCCCTTTAATGTATTGGGGTTCACATCAGATGCCACAACTCTGCTTTCAGAGCCGGTCAAAATCGCCACCATGAATGCCAAAGGCCCTCGCCCAAACGCCTACGCTCCCCCTGCTTATGACCTGCTCACACCACGCAATAATAATGATACGTATATTCCGACATATAACGCTGGTACTTTTCTATCATGATATTTTTACGAGAGGACGACCAGATGCGTCATTACGCCCCTAACCCCTTTCTTTGCATTTACCTTCCAATCGCCAGTAGTCTGTGCGAGCCACAGATATACGCTTTTTTGTTTTGTTTTGCACGTACTTATATTTATCTTACATTCTCAACTGCTATCTGTATGGTCTGACACGCATTCTTTATACCCCACGCATCTCATAATATCATGGTGTTGCTTTATTGTTGCAAGGAGGTTGGAACTCTCAGGTGGATCTCATTCCCCGAAAGCATCCAGACAGACATAGCCAGACATCCGGATTAGTGACGGTCCCAGGTACAGTTCCCAGGCATAACCTAGCCTCATGTCTAGCTCAGCAGCAGAAGCACAATAGGCACATATGGAGCTTGCCACCACTCCACCGTCAGCAATATCTACGTGATCGCGGCATGCCGACACTAAATGATCCCGGGCCTCCAAGTTATATCAGACTGCAGACGCAGCAATCTCCTATGAGCGGATCACTACACCAGAGATATTTGGTTGGGAAGGGGTAAAGATCATAAATGGCTCCCGTTATTCGTTAGGAGTGCGTCGAGGGATGCCGCTTCGATGGCCAATGTTCTTCGAGGATGACGATATCTCGGGATGGGTTGATTTTGATTAGGATAAAGCTGAGAGTGTTAAATATGTCACGATCTCTGTTAGTTTTGATAATTTGCCCCCTTTCAAATGAGACCACCCATTTCAATATAGGTCCAGGCAGGAACCACTTTCTTCGGCCAGGATGAAAACATTTTTTTAAGCAGACGCAAACCTTATGGACGGCAACTGCAGAAAATGGTTCCAAGCTTAAGGGGAAATATTCCTGGCCATTTAACTTCGTCTTGAAACACGAGGTCCAAATGAAAGACAATCAGAAGAACGAGAGGATGTACTGTATCCCTCCAAGCTTCACGGAACAGGCTAGTCCAGCTTATATCGATTACAAGCTCTTCGTCACTGTGCATCGGGGAATGTTGAGCGTCAACCAAGTGTGCGTCGTTCTGGGTCAAGAATCCCTTGCAGAACTAAAATTTCGTGTAGCCTTTCGCCCAAGACGTTCTCCGATTTCCCATCTGCTCTGTGACGTCTGGCATATATAGGAGGTAACCAGCTTATTGGCCCAGGTGGCGATCCTGAGGGCTGGAAAATCCTGGCTCCTACAAGAGTGGGAGGGACAGTTTTCAGCATCAAACAGGTTGAGGTAGAATGTACCGTGCGTTTGAACTCACCATCCTTATAGAGAGTTCAACTTTCTGATTCGCAAGTTATCTAGCGTGCCATTGCATTGCCGGTGAGTGTATGTTATTTAGGTAATGCCAGAAGAGTATGTTGAAAAGGTTATTATTGTCAGCTTTCATATGTTATTGAGTCGCAATGCCATTTATCATTCTTATGGGTCTTATGGGAGATGATGAACAGGCACTTGATGTTCTGGGAAATCCCTCAGCCATTCGATTACGGCTAGTGAGATCCATGGCGACTGGTTGGATGATAGGGGTGTCAGGCGCAGAGACAACCATTTTCTGGAACACGCCGGGCGAGCATACTTCTGGCCTTCCAAAGGAGGTAAAGAGTTGATCAAACGTGTATTCCAGGGAGAATTAGAGTTGGTAAAAGACTCTGAAGCCTACTTTCAAGTTTCCGAATATCACAGTCCGCGTGAGTACCACTGTGCCCATAGAAATCATCGTGATGTTGACGAGGTTTATGTTGCAACGATGAAAGTATACGCTGGAGCTTCTGCCTTTTGAAGCAGCGGGATTTGTGAAAGCTGCGAACGAAGGAAAGGATTCTTTTCTGTTATCATCAACTACAAGGCAAATCCCCGGATTGATCACTCGGTCTTATGACCCTCCGGGATATGAGAAACCTCAGGCAGTGGATTACAAGAAGTAGGTGGGGTTGTGAAAAATGGGAATCAGAGATTTGTGCACTATCGTCATCGATAAGTGCCTTTGGGAGGTTTCTCTGAACTTCAAGTTATCAATCGACCATGAACAAGTATTTTAAAGATTCAATACCTCGCCACACTCGCGCCTTCTTAATCCTGTTGTATTTCCATGATCAGTAAATTCTCGAAAGTATCATCACCCTTCCTTGAGTTCTTTCCATGAGCACCAATGCCATCAAGTAGCTCATCGTCAGGGGCAGGAATTTCCCAATCAAATGACTCTGCTCGACGATGAGCGGCGAAAAGGTAAGTAGTATCGTCAAGATCGGAACCAAACCGTCGCCATTCGCCGTCGCTGGATCTGCCCTTAATAAGAACAGGTCGAAACGTGAACCACAGTCCGAAAGCCGACCAGAAGCTGCTTTCCTTTGCAAGACTTCTTATCTTGTAGGAAATAATTACCGAGGGCGTCAGTTCCCTGGGAAGAAGCGATGTAAGGTGCAAGAGCGAACGAAGAAGAGGCGCCAAAAGTTCCGGAAAATAAACCTGCGATGTATGAGGATCGATGTCACAAAGTCAACATAAACTGAACGTACCAAATCGCTACATATGATGTGAGTCGAGGGAACAACGGAATGCTGGGTAGACTGTTCAGTGAAATGTTCAGAGACCAGTGCAACGGCGTCCTGATAGTTTCCCCATGACAAAGGCCTAACTGAGATGAGCTTGTCGTTCGTAGAAAGCGAACCAGTGGGCAAATTCGTTGCATCCAGATTAGCTTGGAGTAAAGGGCATACCTGGCTGCATCTTTAGGTACCCAGTTTGACCATATATTGAGAAATGGTCACACCTCAGGCAAATCCGTTACAATAAGATGATCATGTCCTGGTTTCAGCAACTTTGCAAGGGAGAAGGCAACCATTCCGGAACCAGAACCAAGTTCTATGATGGTCGAGTTCCTCGACGGGTCGATGAAAGTGGGATCAAACTCAAAGCCGGGTGATGGATGAATGTAGAAGGTCATGGCATATGATGCCTCCCTGGAGTGGTATGGGACATATGTTCAAGAGGATTGCGCATAAATTACCAGACTCTTCCAGCGATTCCGTATTTACGGATGGCTAGTTCTTGGGCCTGAAACGAATAATTTTTGTGATATTCTATGGAGTCTTGTTGATGTGTGATTAGACTAGAAGGCTGAATATTCAGATTCAAAGGAAAATTCGGGTTCATGGAGGTATACTGGATCAAAAGGTATTTACATCTATTTATTTCAGGAATTTCACGTGTCTCCTATTACTCAATTGACATCCGGTCCAGGTAAGTAAGTATCCGACTCCCTTCTCCAAAATGAAGGCCCTTTCTATAGCCACCGCATCCAACTTACAGTCCAATGCCAACCCAGTCAAAACCAGTCCAGCAGCTCACCCCCCTTGGAGCAGCATTGGCCGGAGCGCTAGGCGGTTGCTTTAGTAGTGCGTGAGTAACGTTGTCTTATCATTTATAATATTATATTGAAAGAAGGACAGGGTTGTATATCCATTAGATGTGTATGCCTCTTTGATAAGTTCATGCTGTCAGATTGTCTAACCCGTATATCTTAAAAGCGCCAAAACAAGGATACAAGCTCTACCTTCCGATGCCAAAGGGAAGGGCAAAGACGAACTTTCAATGTTATCTGTGATGTCGCGGATATACAAACAAGAGGGCATACTGGGCCTGTACCGAGGGTTCGGAGCAACTATGCTGAACACCTTCTCCATGCGTAGGCTATCTCATTCTCATAACGTTGTTCAACTGTACCCTAACGATTCTTTTGTAGAATACGCTTACTTTTTCTTCTATTCGTTTGTCAGGACGTCTTATATAAAACGACTTACAAAAAAGCTACCATCGGGGGCCAAATTACCTCCTTTGTCGACGGCAGCGGAACTTTTGCTAGGCGCAGTTGCTGGAGCCCTTGCACAGATTTTTACGATTCCTGTTTCTGTGATTGCTACACGGCAACAAGTTGGTCGCCCGGAGCGATCCAAAAATTTGGATAACCTTGAGAAGGAAGTCGACGATTCTTTCTTGGGTGTTGCCCGTGAAATTGTAGCAGAGGAGGGAGTTACAGGTTTATGGCTCGGTTTAAAGCCGGGATTGGTGTTGACCGTCAACCCTGCTATCACATATGGCGTGTTTGAACGTGTCAAGAGTTTGATTCTTCTTGCTAGAGGGAATTCATCTACGAAGATTGGTCCCTGGTTGTCGTTTTTGGTTGGTGCATTAAGCAAGACGCTCGCAACGATTGTGAGTCCTTCTCTGTCCTTCATGTCATTATTTAACACCGGAGCTAGGTAACTTATCCTTACATTATGGCGAAAGTCAGGATTCAGGCTCGTTCTGCTGATTCAGAGGACCCCCACCACCATCAACATAGGAAAAATATCGGAGCACTCGGTATCCTCGCACGTGTTTGGAAGCGTGAAGGTTTTGTTGGCTGGTATCAGGTAAGAACTATGAACATGTCAGTGGCATGGCATCCTTTTTAACCTTTCTCCCTAGGGAATGCAAGCGCAGATCACAAAAGCAGTCCTTTCACAGGCTTTACTTTTCATGTCGAAAGAACAATTCGAGCACTGGGCGCTTGCTATCATGATTTTTGTTGCTCGTTTATCTGTAAATAATAAAAGAGTATCTGTCATATAGGTTATATCCTTTGTACATCATGATACCGGTATTAGACGTGGACCATCCAGTGTAAAATATAGAGATGGTGCTCTTTGCTAGAAGCTTATAACGCAGAGTGCGCTTTTAAACCTTCATATATCATGGCTTTGCCCTGAGCCTATTCATTGAAAAGTCAGAATTATTTTGCCGAAACAAAGTCGGGGTATTATGTACTTGTGCTCATCATGTCAACATCACCAGCTACTCCTCGAGGTAAAACTACATTTGTTCCAACAACACCAGCTACCTCTCGCGTCGCAGCAGCTAATGCTCCTCATCCATCACCCCACTATTCAACCACAAGGCGACATTCTCTTTATGGTGTAGAAGATAGGGTTGTCATTGACCCCGGTTCTCGGATTTGGAAAGTCGGTTTTAGTGGCGAAGGTAGACCTAGGGATATCTTCTATGCAGGGGGCGCGAGCGGAGAGCCTTTATGGAAACTTAGACGAGCTGCAGATCCTGTGGAGAGAATGGAGGAACATAAATTGTTGCAAGTACGGTTACAGAACTGTTTACGATCTGTATTTCACGAGTAAGTCTCCCTCATTCTACCTCATCAATGCCATTAACTCGACCTGTATAGCTCGTTGTTGGCGGATCCAAAAGCGCGTAAAGTGATAATAGTAGAGCATCCACTTCTTCCACTGTATATCAAAGAGATAATGGCACGAACATTGTTCGAAAACCAAGTTTGTGGATGCGTCGGTGTTCCGTCATTTGCACCCTCACCACGCTACTAGGTTCCTTCAGTTTCTTTTGCCTCGAGTCACCTATTATCTCTCTTTGCGGTCGGTCGGATTACTGGCCTTGTCATTGATTGTGGCCATCTCGAGTCAGTTGCCCTTCCTGTAAGACCATACCTCTTCCAAATTACTTCATCTTTACCTTTGATCACTTTGATTAACCTTAGATTTTTGCTGCACGACCACTGTTTCCTCAAATACAGACGACGCCAATTGCAGGCGCAAGGCTGACCTCACATCTCCGTGCTCTATTGCTCATGTTTGCTACCTATTTGCCTCCCCCAACGTCACTGAGCGCTGCTATCAGTGTTGCAAACCGGTCAACCCGGGTCCCTCAGGATATTTTGACAGACACCGTTGTCGAGGAAATCAAAACCCGTTGTTGTTTTGTTGGCAATTTTCTTAGTTTTTTCAAAGAAGCCACAAGAAAGACTCCTGCGGAGAAAGAGGAGGAAGAGGATATGGATATGGATATACCCCCAAGTGACATTTCGTTCCCTGGATCAGATTTATCGCGTACCAGTTTATCAGAGCAAGATTCTGAGTACTCTGAGGTTTTCAACCAGCGTCCGCAACAAGAAGATCCTCAGGGAGAAAGTCATTTGCAAGCACTGTCGACAATGTATAAGTGTCATTCAACAGCTACTGATATGCAGATGCGAGTTCTACCACCTTCTGCGCAACAGGCGGGTACCGGTAGAGGCACTCTATTGATTCCTGGTTGGATCAGGGAACGTGCCGCCGAGATTTTATTTGAAGGTGGCGATGTTGATGAAAGTAGTCTTGCAGAAACGATCCTGGATGGACTTCTCAAGGTAAAGTCCTCCATATTTTATCCATCACCAAGTGTTGAGGGATTTAATAGGTCCCGCGAGACCTTCGTAAGACAATGGCGGCTTCTATCCTTGTCACGGGTGGAACATCCACGCTACCTGGATTCATTCCACGACTTCATGCGGAAATTCTCAGATCAACGGCACCTCCTCCACCTAGGCAGCGGACGGGAGCCGACAAAGTACCCCTGCCACCATACGATAAATATGGGCCCCTTCGACCTCTGGTTCCCTATTTTGCGATATTGAATAACCCTTCTCCTCCTCCGCCAACTTCGGACAGAGCTAACGCCAATGCAGGAAAGGCTCCTGCATTTTCTCCAGCTACCCTTGCATGGGTCGGTGGCTCGCTAGCTGGGTGAGTTATGCTTCTCCATCTGTCTTATATATATACAATCAATTATGGGATACTTATAGGTCTCTCAAGACTGGGGGCGTCGAAGTCGCTCGTGAAAAATGGGACGAAAATGATCCTAATCGAAATATTGAAGATAGTATGGACGTTTCGAGTGATGATAAGGGTTTTGCTCCAAATTTCCGAAATCTTCTCCCAGATTGGACTAAAACCCCGTTGCATCAGGGGGCTCCCTCGGTTAATATTCATGCAGTGACTCCAGCTTCGGTTGGGACTTGACCTATCATATATACTTGCCATCGTTAAACGATATGGATGTCCGGACTCGGGCAGATGGTACATTAATGATATCCCTTATGATCAATTGCTTGGGAGTGTTTCGGATGATGACCTTGTAGTTCTAATATCGTTGCTCGTTGCTCGTCGAATATGATCAACTCTCGTCCGTCGCCATAGTCGCGACCAGTGTCCTTAGCGCATAAAAAGAGTAAGGCCAAATATTTTTTAAAAAGTTTCTATTGAAATAGCTAGTGTACACAAAATTCAAAATTTGAAGGGCTCATACCCCAGTAACTGCACGATTTGTCTGTAATTATATAGAACCAAATTTCACGACAACAATTGAAAGACAGAGCAATCTGGATTGAATTGTGGCGGTACAGAGGACCGGTGCTTGAGACTCACTTGCTAATTGCAATCTTTTCCAGTAAAAATCAGTAGTAAAGTATTAAGAATGTCCCGGGTCTTGCAGAAGGCTTCTCCATATCGGGCTGTGACAACAAAAAGGATTATCGGCTGTGGCCGTTCTTATTGTCTTTTTGAATGCACCAAACCTTGACGGGAATACACAGTCCAAAATGTCGAAGACAATAAGAGGAAAGGTCCGCTCAAGTATAAGGCGTTCTTCTGCATTCCATTCCCCCTAACTGCCTTCTACCCACCACAAGCAATCTTTAACGCACATCCAACGCTAAGTTGAGGCAGGTTGGACAACTCGTCGTCCAATATGTATTGCCAGGAGGGTATTTTAGTAAGCAATTGGGCTTGGATTTCTCTCCTTTCAGATAGCTTACTTGTGTGTCCAGGATGTCCGACCAGACTTGAGACAACCCACACAGGTAAGAATCCCAATGATCCATATGGGTAGTGTATCCTTACAGTCAAGCAGAATTATCTTAGGGCCGTTCTCCGTCCTACACCGTCTCGCTTCTCCATTGACCTTTTTCTTTCTACTGGCAAATCGAGCGAGTATTTTACCATAAACCATATTGTCGGTGTTCTGACCTTTGAAACAGATGGTAAATATCACCATGGAATGCACATATCTTCGAACGGCCGAGGCGATCTCAGTTCAATCTCTTCTCGCAGGTCCCTTTCTGAATATGACATCTGGCGTTCATGGGACGATTGTCTTTGGTTTCAACAAACACTAGAGGTTGAGTATGAACGGGCAGCCCGCGAAAAAAAGACGCGTTTAATGCAAGGAAAAGGTGTCAAAGGCTTCAATGGCATATACAAGCAGGACATGGCATCCTCTTGGGAATCTCTTCCGCCCGGTCCTAATCCCAATTCTGTTGCTCAAGACATTCATCAACATCTGCCAACACTTACAAAACGGGGCACATTGTTTCGAGCAAGCCAAGCTACAATTGACCAGCGTCAGGCAGAAATTACTGCTCTCATCGAAGCGTTGTTTTCAGACGACATGCCTGCCCTCATCAAGGAAATTCGAGTCAGTAACATTGTCACTGATTTCTTCGGGTACTGGAGAAGAGATTACGAATATGCTGAGGAATCTCGAAAAGTGACGAAGGCTCCACGAAATTCTTTGACCAGCAGCGTATTTTCTTCTTATTTTTCTGCGTCACATCCGATTTTACCATCGTCGGATACCTCTCCTCACAATTCGCCCCCCAAGACACCCTACAAAAGATCCCAGCCTTCTACTACACCACGTCCGCTCTCATTTTCTAGCTTAACCGAAATTTCTGAGGAACCGAGGTACCCCCGCGGGTCACTACGCAGGTCTCGATCACGTCCTCATTCGACTTCGTCCGATTCGTCGGCTCACTCAGATAGTAGCTCTGACACCAGCTTGAACTCATCAAACGGTCCAGCTATCGCCGAGGAAGTTCCTATCGTATTCGGGCACAACCCATTAAACCCTAGTGATCGGTCCAGCTCCATATTGGAGGCATTACCTGAGGAACGAGAAATATTCTCGAAAGCACCAGAGCCTTGCCGACAAGTCAAACCCAAACCAAGAGCTTCGATAATAGAGCGCAAGGCAAACCGCGGCTACTCAATTTTTGGGCTGTCGCTGAGAGAACGTTTAGCAGAGAAATCAGGTAGAATAGGCCCGACTCGTTTCTTTCCCTTAACTCATCGTCGGTTTTAGACGACCGTTCTGTCAGAGAATCCTGGCAAACTACTGACTCTCGGGACTCAACAGCGAATGATCTTTTGGATGGACTAGGGCTTGTCTTGCCGCATCCAATCAAGGAGCAGAAATTCCGAGCCTCGATCGCTAGCATCTCAACGTTTATGACGACCAATTCCGCGGACGCTGTGATTCCTCCAACACCCCCAACTGCAAAAGCATCTCAACCACGTTATTTTGCGTCTAGTACTGGTATCTCTGCTCCATTGTCCCTTTCAGGCGTCGATGTTTATTCAGACGACGACAATTACTCGGTCTCAGGTAACTACTTTGCTTCTACCTATATGTGATTGCTCGAGACTTAACCATTCATTTAGATGTGCCGGACTCCTTCATCCCATTTAGGCCGGAGAATCCAGGAACTCCAGTAGGCGATTCGACCTCTCCCGACAGTCCAAGCTCCACTCGTACTGCGTTCAATCGTCCTGCTTCCCCAACGTGTTCAGCTCTGTCCAGCTCGATGGCCTCTACAACAACTTCGTTTCCTGTTGATTCTATATCCATCAAAGCTATCCACAACACTTCTATAATTTTACTTCGAGTGTCACGAGGGATTGGTTTGGCAGATGTCAGACAGCGTCTGTACAATAAATTTATCGGCCAAGAGGGGGTACCCCTTTCGGAGAGTTACAACATCGCTTTCATCCCTCCCAATCCCGCACCGCTCACCGGTGCTCGCTTGCAATCGGCGTTGGTTACTTCGGCCGACCGGATGGATGCTCAACCGATAACCTTACAGTCGGACTGGGAGCAATTGACGACCTCTCTCCAAGGTAACAAGATAACTCTTCGTATTCTGGATATTCCTACTTCTTAGTTGTTCGTTTGGACTATTGAAAATTTTCGCTTCATTAACATTTGACCATTTCGTTCGAACGCATGAGACGCGCTTTTCTAAATCAGCCCTGGCACCTGATTTTTATTTTTTATTTATTTCGGTCATTGTCGCGATATTGATCCTTCGATGAATAGTCGGACGCCAGTCATGGATTGGCCGTATATCGCCATGTTAAACTTGTTTAGTTAATACTCTTGAAAAGCTTGAATATCAATACTCTTGAACATATTCTGTATGGATCAATAGCGCTGTGATAAATTGATATGTTCCGCTGATAATACCACTAACGTCTTGAACTTGAGCCATGTCAGTTTTCTAGCTGAAGCCCCTTATACAATTGTTGACTTTTCGGATATATACGAGTTCAGGTAATAGACATTAGGCTTATTTTGATTGATAATCATAGGAGCCTATTACGGGAACCCATTAATGAACCCATCCGAACCTTCCATAACCCCGACTATCGCGTGTACAATTATCAACGTCAGCCTCTCCGAGAATGAGTTTACGGTACATACTTGGGTTGACTGAGAGACTCTCTGGCTTCTATTCAAAGGAATACGAGGGACTATCCTGTTATTTTCAGTTCTCCTGTTGTGCCACAGTCATTAGATCTGGTAAGTTCATACGTTATGATATTGAAGATGCATTCCCCGACCGACATACCTACCACACCTTCCTACCCCATGTTGCTTTCGAAGCCATTCTAATCAATCCACGGGTATCATATGCACTGCTGCCTATGGCCAGAATTCATGATTCAAAGCTCTTCTGAATCTTCTCAAAAATGAAAGGGGAGATAATTTCGAAAGTGTAGACACTGCATTCTGCACCGCGATACCCGGGGTATGATTCCAAAGGGGCAGTCACAAACTTACGCTCAAGTTGCCGGCCTTGCTTCTTGATGCGACATACACTCAGCTGTTTACATGTGGTAATCCACCTTCGTTGCTTCTTCGACATGTCCCTTTTGGCAGCCCCCCTATCCTCCTGTAGGAATTAACTGCACCGGCAAATGCTTTATTAGAAGGCGTGTTCGAATTCCCACCCTTCTGAAGGCCCTGATACTATGTCGCTTCCCGGCGTCAAGAATCCTCCTGTTGACTATGAAAAGCAACTTTCTCCCTTGGATGACAAGAACGCTTTCAATGGGGCTGAGGTTGACTCTGCTAATGAGGGCGACAGTAAATTTGGCGTTCTAGATACTGAACGGGATATCGTGAAACACGTTATCAGCGTTCATGACGACCCAACCTTGAATCCATGGACTATACGAGCCTTTATTATTGGTCTTGGTCTCTCAGCCTTCGGTAGTGTTCTAGGTAAGCCATATGCCCTTCTTCGTCTTATCATCTGGCGTTGAAATGTTTGAACAGCGGAGATTTATTACTTTAAACCGGTATGAGCATGGACTGTTTCTGTGCTGCCAACTGATTTTAATAAATTGTCAATAGCAAACTGTACTTGTCTCGACGTTGTTCCTGGCCATCATTTCATTTGTTCTTGGGATGGCTCTGGACACGGTGATACCACGACGCGGATTCTTCCGATACCTTAACCCTGTGAGTTTCGAAGCCTTTGGTTAGAAAACTACGAACTAAAACGTACCTTGGTCCTAAGCACCCATTCAACAAGAAAGAAAATGCATTCATAGTTATCATGGCCAGTGCTGCTGCCAACTCAGCGCTTGGCACTGAGATTCTCGCCGTCCAACGCCTGTTTTATAATATTACCCCTAATCCTGGAGCAAGCATATTGTAAATTAAGATTTCACAGTTCTCTATTGAGGCTGGCTGATTAATTGTCCTTACAGCTTGCTTTTCTCTAGTCAGCTTCTAGGTAAACGTTCTGAGGGTGTACCTACGAATTCAATTGACCGAAACTCCTACAGGCTATGGCATAGGGGGTCTTTTCAGATGTGGGTTAATTTGCGCAGGTTGTGAGCCTTATTGATTATCATCACCTAGCTGTACTCCTGTATCCTTCGAAGATGCTTTACCCTGGCACCTTGCCTCTAATTTGCATGTTTGACGCCGTCTTCAAGGATGCTGCAGGGGCTCAGCGTAAACTAAAACTCTTCTGGATTGCCTTTTTCTGGTTAGTCACGTGTAAGTTCGTCGAGCAGAACTGGACTTACTCCTCCTCAAACTTGCGACAGCATCTTTTTCTGGGAGTTGCTCCCCGAGTGGATCTTCCCTCTTCTTACAGGGTTTTCGATATTTTGCCTTGCAAACCCGCGGTCGGCAGACTTTACGCGAATCTTTGGAGGCTCCAATGGAAATGAAGGACTTGGTCTACTGTCAATCTGCTTCGACTGGCAGTATATCTCAGGAGGTACGGGTACCTCTTAAGACGTGTCACTCTTACCTCAACTATAACTAGGTGTTAATAATCCCCTGGCGATCCCTCTGAAAGTACAATTTTCTAATTTCATCGGATATATCTTGTGCATGTGAGCCTTTACTCAAGACTCGATTTCGCTCTAATCTCCCAACTGCTGTATTCAAGAGTTGTTTTTGTTGCCGTATTCTACAACAACATCTGGCAGTCGAAGAGCTTCCCCTTCGTGTGTATTATTTTACACTTGTCCCAGTTTTTGTACTTAGATGGAATAGCTTTCTCAAGCACTCTTTAATATCACCGACGGCACTGTCTACAACCAAACACTAATCCTAAATAGTAAATTTGAAGTTGACCCTAAACTTCTTGCTGAGCAAGGATTGGTGTGTCGTCTATTTAGTTTGAAAGCAGCGCATCGGGTGCTAACCATTGTTTGGCGCAGCCCTTTTATGCCGGAACCTGGGTCGTATACCTTCTCACCTCGAACCTTGCGTTGGGCGCTACCTTCACTCATTTATTGATCTGGAATTTCGACGACCTGACGGCTGCCTGGAGTTGGTTGGCGCCTTCCAGCCTTAAACTCATGTACCAGAATTTCAATTGGAGATTTTGGACAGGTGATGGCATGCGCAAGCAAACCGACACTGGCGAATCCGATCCTCATTATCGTGAAATGTTGAAGGTAATTGTTTGAATACCTTGCTTAGTACCCACTGATGTCTAACATTGTCATAGTACGCCGACGCACCAAACAGTTGGTATATTGTGGTCCTTATAATTTCTGTCATTACGTCACTCGTTCTTATATACAAGACTGATTCGACTTTACCATGGTAAATTTCTCGTTATTTTCGAAACCGCTACATTTTAATCGCCATCCCTTTAGGTGGGGATTCTTGATATCGATCCTTCTGGCGACAGTATCTATCCTTTTCTTCGGGGCCTTATATGCCATCACAGGATTGTCTTTCATTATTCAGCCGTTTGTTCAGGTAACTTCATTGATTCAGAAAGATTATACTATCACTCAGAAAACATCCAGATGATAGGCGGCTTTATCCACCCCGGAAAACCAATGGCTAACATGTATTTCGTGTTGTACAGTTACAGTAAGTGTCACGTTCCTTTGGGCGTATCTAATATCCAGTCGTAATGCGCTTTCTTTATAGACTCGGTAACTCAGGCCCAACTATTGCTACGAGATTTGAAGATCGCTCAGTGTAAGATTTGACTGCGCTTTTTTTTTCGAATCGACTTTGCTATATGTTTACATGTTTTAGATGTGAAATTGGCCCCACGGGCCGCATTCACTGCACAGATCGTTGGCACGCTATTCGGCAGTATTTTAAATTTCGGTTCGTTCTTTCTTCTCTTATCTGTAACTGATGGAAACGATTTTGAAAAAAAAATATGCGACCTTCTACAGTGCTCATGAACTCTATCATTGACAATCAGCGCGAAGTTTTGTTGTCGGTCCAAGGAACTAATATATGGTCAGGGCAACAACCTCAAACGTATAATTCTCAAGCAATCGCCTGGGGTGGATTGAGGTGCGATTTTATCTTATTTTTAATTCCCCTCCTTCGAATTTGTTGATGGCCATCCTTACAGTCATGAGCTGTTTTCCATTGGGAAGCGATACCAATTTGTTGCTTGGGCGTATCTGATCGGGTTCATGGTGCCAGTACCATTCTGGATCATGTACAAATTTTGGCCCAAACTGAGAACTGATTACTTGTACACCCCTGTCATCTGGTACCTCGAACATACATCCTTTCCTGGCTCATAACAATACTGACACATTTTCATTGACAGTTACTATATTGGCTGCCTTTGCGCTGGCATTAACTCGTCACTCCTCTCTTACTTCTCTATTGCCTTTGTATCTCAATGGTGGCTGAGGACTCGTTACCCCGGCTGGTTCGCGAAATACAATTACATTCTCGCTGCCGCTTTGGATGGAGGCACACAGGTGCGATTCATAAGATTCATTTCATGTTGACATACAAGTTTTACTAAGCCATGCTAGGTCATGGTTTTCATTCTTTCGTTTGCTGTTCAAGGAGCGTCTGGTGACGCTCACTTGTTCCCCCGGTGGTGAGAACTAGTCCCTGAATCCTACTCTTGTGATTCACACTCATGGATTGCTATTTTTAGGTGGGGCGCCAATCAAGGAGGTTGGTCAAGCGAAACATCCAGTTATTGATATACTAATTCCAAAATTTCTAGCGAACTATGATAGATGCGTTGTAGTACATTAGGTCCTAGCTGAACGATGATCGAGGGTCACATAGACTTAAATGACTGGTTTTTTGTAATTTGTATTCTATAAATAGTATAGCATTGAGTAAACGTCAGTTGAAATCACGGTGACCACGAACCTTGCACGTTCCCGGCTGACTCCAGATCGTTATAAACCCTTTCCAGAACATTCGAATTCGGAAAGCATGCCTCGACCCTACGCACCACCTTTGAGTGCAGATAATAAAGAAAACATCAGGTTTCGGGGTCCGTCGACAGACCAAGCAGCAGACTCGGGCGACAGCTCTTGGGAAGATGAAGATAACATTGTAGACCGAGTGAGGAACGGTCTACACCGTCCGAGCAGTCCTGGCAGTGCAAGTATCACACGCCAGACACCCAAGCATATACGACGGAAGGCTCAACTGGCGATCAATCGTCGCAATGATCGTATACAAGCTTCCCCTCCTACGACTCCTCCTTCTCCGGAACTACCGCGTCACAGGAAGAAGAGGTACACCGTTCCTCCAATAGATGTATTGTTGGATGGTGTACAGGAATTTACTATCTTCACCATTCGATATGCCTGGGATGTCTCAAGCAGAGCGTTTCTTTACTCACGCTACATACTTGGATTCCTCTTATCCTTATGGATTGTTGCTCTTATTACTCTCCGAATTTCGTCCACGCTTTGGGGTGCCGTCGCACCCGTCTGTTATTTGCCCATCATCTCAAATTCACGCATTTGTGAGGCCTGGCGTAACCCCGAACCTTCTATGCCAGTAAAGCAAACACCACGATGGGCCGATTATCCCAAAATGGTTGACCTTCAGAGCAAGACGTTCGAACAATTGATAGACGACTCAGTCGGAGGGTCTGCATTATCATTGGAAGTCAAGAAAGCCGAGATGGCAATGACGGATTTAGTCACTTTTGTTCGACTCAGCAAATTAAAAGCGAAGGATACATTGGCTAGCTCTTTGATAGAGTTTGTGCAGGACGCCAGGAAAGCTGGTCGGGGATTGCAGAAAATGAGCTCAAAAATTGGTGGCGCGGTCGACAAGTAAGTTTATCAATTATCCCACTACCTTCAACTGATATCGATCTTCGGAATAGCATTATGGCTGTGAACGATTATGCATTACAACAAATAGATGCAGCACAGAAAAACAAGCTTTCTACCCTATACGCTCTCGTTCCTTGGAAATCCTCCAGGAAATCCATTAAGGTAGTTGTGGTAGAAACCTTTGGAGAGGCGATGAACATTCTTTCGAGTGATATGGAGCGCCTAATAATCGAAGCAGAGGCGAATATCATAGCCCTTGACGCTCTAGAAGAGCGACTCTCTACATTGCATGACATCATTTCACGAGAAGATTTGGCTTTGTCTTCGGAAAAGGGAGACCTTCTCGCAGAACTTTGGACTGTACTGGGCTTCAACCGCAATGAGCTGCGGAACTTTGATCAGTCTCTGACGCTCCTGAAAGAGTTGAAAACGTACAGGCAGCAAGCACTCTCACGAGTCGTCGCTGCTTTACAAACTTTACGGGCCATGAGTGCAGATATGGAAGATTTGCGTGAACGCGTCGCGAGACCCGCACTTGCGGGTTCAAAGATTCCGGTAGAGGTCCATATGAGGAGCATCAAGCTTGGACTGCAAAGGCTCCGGGAAGGTAGGGTAAGGGCAAAGGAGCTGGATGAAGCTGCTATGAGACGGGTGTTGTCGGCAAATGATATAGATGATGATTGAACATTTTACATTCGTATTTATGTTTTTCCCGTGATACAGAGAATTATATATTTTCAGAGAAGATTGCAGTTCATGCCGCTGTGAGAATATGATATTGCCACCTGACAGTCTTGAGAAATATTAGTGTCTGAGTAACTTGTGGTTAATTATTAGTTACTAGTCTTCGTTATTCTCGGGAGTCCTCTGAGTCTTTAAAGAAGGTTCCAGTCGACCTAGCAAAACACCGATCTAGTCTAAAATGACCAAGAGCAGTACGTCCATCGAAGAGGCAGACGATAGGCATGGAGAGGATCACGACAGCATGTTCTATCGAAGAAGTTCAGATAGGCACTGGCGTTGTCAAATCAACCAGGGAGCAGGCGGCGAAATACTCTGGCAGCTTTCGAAGACTTGTGGACAAAAATATCCTGGCCAGATTACGGGCAAACGGTGCTTGACTTCAACCAATTTCGTTAAAATTTACATGACAAATACATTTGGGCGAGTGATTTATGTCATATAAGGAGGAAGGTCGATAAGTAACGTTGCAGTCTAGGCGTTCGTATGACGAAAGGAATGTGACAGGCTATTGTCTTCCCACAAGCTAGCGCAGCTCTTATAGTACGCGTACTTTGGCAAGACAACCGTTTTTTGGTTCGGCCTGAGGTCGGGCAAGCTAAAGCTAATAGCCGTGGATATTGTCTGCAGACTCGGTCACATCGAGAATAACTTAACTGGGTTTGTTGTCATTGACCACGACCATGAGGCTGTCTCAAAAGCTCATCAAGAAGAGCTGCAACCTTGGCCTTTGCATCATCTCGTTCCTTTTGAACAACCTTCAGTTCTACATCACGTCGATGCGCGATCTGTGCTTCATCAGAGAGAAGAAGCAAAAGCTTCATAGAATGTGTAATCGACAACAATGAATTTGCAGCTCGAATCTGTTGGTTGGTTGGCATAAGTAGAGATGATAAATGCCTTGAGAATAAAAAAAAGGAAGTTTAAAAAGTTTAAAAGTTTTCTTCTTACCATCGATTCTGCACGCGACTGAACTTGAAAAGACTCTTGGGCGACAATAAATTTGTCCTTGTCACCAATCTGGCATTTGAAAAGGTTCACCAACTAATGCACAGAAAGAAAGAAAGGACAAACAGAAGCTAAGCTGACGAGGTCAACCATACCATCGACAAGCGTTTCTACTTCCATGTCCACCTTCTTGTTCCATTCTTCTTCGATCCCATCAAGGTATTCAGTTGAATTCTGATCTACAATAGATTGTGAGGCTGTTCCACGGTGCAACAAATTTGCAGTAGGAAGGGCAGAGGGGCGAGAAACGTCTGTCTGGGGAACATCGGTCATAGTCGATGGAAGATGGACTAGAGTTACCTAATTAAGCAGATAGATAAGATAAGATGTTACAAGAATGGTTGGGCCATAAGTAAGTAGTATAAGACAGAGTATACATGTTATGGAAACTTGAAGCCAACTCAAAGCTGAGTAGGGAAGAATATATCCAATAGGTACTTGACATAGTTTCAAGCCAGAACTCAAATTTCTCATCATCAATCGTTCCGATAATGCTCTGTCCTTGTCTTTGATCCATATCATCGAGCAGGGCCTCGCTTCAGGCATCGAAAACTTTTTAGAGCCACTGAAAACCGAGTTGGGACCGCTCAAAGCTTCTGAAAATCGGCCTCGTGCAGCTTGGAAGCCGGATCGAATAAAGATGGAGGTTTGTCGAAGAATTTATAATTAGGACATTGCAAGATTTCCCTTTTATTTTTTACCTGTCGACTATACATGATTGCAAAAGACAATAAGATATTGTAATCGTTGAGGAAATCTTCATACTGCAAACTACCATGCATGTTTTCTTCCCGATAATGGTGACGTCGGTTTGTTGGACTTCGAGACAAGAACCTGATGCTCACATAGGCCTTTCCTTACCATCTAGAAGCTCGATGGCGCCATTTGATTTCTCGCGAGGAAATATTCTCTCAATCTAAAAATAGATTTGGTCAATTGTACGACAGCGACTATTGAAGGTTAGCAGACAAACCTCGAAGGTATGATACCTTGTCACCGAGGTCATAGAGATGCTAGATAGCAATCTTGTCTCGTTCCTCACCAAAAAAAATGGGCTTGTACCTAAATTGGTGTAATGAAGCGATTGTAGCTCCTTAAAGGAACATTCACTTGTCGTCTGGAAGATAATCATCAAGGACTTGAAAAGAAGAGAACATCTGACGAAAGATCGGAAAAATACAAGTTTTTTTAAGTTACCTCAGGCCCAAAGAATGCTCCATCTCTGAAATCGGTGAATGTGTAAAAAATTCCTCACTCTGAAATTCATTGAATATCGAAATCTGTTGTCGATAAAGACTTACCATCCCATGATGGGAGCTATGGCTTTGCCTCGGAACGCGCTGATGCCAATACCGGCTGACCTTTCTTGTCATCCAAAGGTTCTGACACAATATAATCGGATAGAAATAACTCACTGACTCCAGATCTAGACTGGGGAGACTCACGCGATTGTTATCTTTACGAGAATATTAATCCCATAGAACCCACAGACTTCAATTTTTGACGCCATGGGAGGGGAAAATAATATTTTTTACCCCAAATTGTTACAGAGAGACGGGTTTTGCACTTACCTTTCGTTCGAGGACAACCTTCATGAATTGACTTTCAGGACTGCCACCTCTAAAGTATCAGGTCTGGTATTGCATCTGGGGTATTGATAAAATCAATTGACACCGGTGAATTGATACCGGTGAATTAATTGCATGACATATTGTAGCTTGCACACCGTCAGCTGAGGATCATGGGTCAGCGAGCACCAATATTGGATAAAAGAAGATAATTTCAAGTAAGTAGGCCAATTGAGTGTCAAGTTTCGTTCGTTGGCATCGAGATCAGAAGTACCGTTGAGAGCAAGCGCCAATGTCGTAGATTTATTAGTTATGAAATCGGTCATTGATCAAGAGTCCCAGGGCCTTACTGGGTAAAGCCCCCCAATGCATAAACTTGGCCAAGAGATCCCGGCTGCGAGGTAAAAGTCCGAGGATCTGGGAATTCAAACCTCATAGGCATTTAGGAATACGCTCCGTTAATCAATAATATACCTTCGAAGAAAACATCAGGAAGGAATTCGCCTTTGCCTGGAGCGAGCCTGACGAATTTGGTCGTCCACCATATGGAGGCTGTTTCACTAGCAGGAGGTGTCATCCAACATATGATCAAAGGACAAACGCGTTTCAATTTTCGTTAATGGACGCGTTATGTCACAAAGGAATCATGTGACCGTCACGTCAATATAAAAGAGTGGGCCCGCATTTCCACCACCTTGAAGTTGAACATGACAAACGACGACAGCAACAGCAGCACCTCTTCTTCTGGTGGCTTCACCTACACAGGTAGTGGCACCAACAGCCAGGTAAACGTCTACTCAGATATATGCAATGTCTCAACCTCACTGGCCGATTTTGAAATGCTTTCAGGGCAACCATTATTGCAGTCGCGAAGGTGACAATGGCGGCAGCGGGTACCATTACTCCAACAAGTGCGTGTCAGATATATGCGCCTTATTCACCCGTCTCATTTTTTTTTTATAGTGATGGAAGTTACTACTACCAAAATACCGATGGTTCTAAATACTACAACAGTGGTAGTGGGTATGCCCAATACACTTCTCCAAGTGGCCAAACCTCGAAGAAGTAGGCATGGTGAAATTTTGCTATGTTGGTGATCGTTCGATTTATCTGAGATGCATAGTATCTTGATCGGATTTTTGTCCAGTGCGGTATCATTTTCGGCTAAAGGATCTTGTTCCTCTGAATTGCTTGTTGTTCATTTTTCTGTTGTCGAAGAATGTATAGTTGTTCAATAAAGCCTTGGACAAGAATGATTAAATACGCCTCGCGATCTGTCACGCTCGCGTGACTAGTATGATATCAAGATGAGATGCATGATCTCAGGCTAAGGATCAAGTTATGTTTAGTAACACTCACTTGTCCTCGGTGGGTCCGCATTGCAATCGAGCCTATGCGCACACCGATGTTATCTTACATAACAAGAGTTCTAAGCTTTTGTGCTGAAATTTAATGCAAAACCACGTGCATGATTATTGGTACATCTAACACGACTATTGCATCTGCCTCATTAGATGTGTATTGAACAGGAACGCAATCGGGATTGTTCAGCATCCGGGTTTACGCAAGATCCTAACCGTAATGCTTTATTAGGAATCTTGAAAGGAATACCGTGGTCAAGGGGACCCAACAGTTTGGCTGGGCGATAAGAGGGAATATCTCGATGGCAAGTTGAAACTCCGCAGTACGCGCTCAAGATCCGGCGACATCGGGAGATAGAGCTGTATGCGCATACATACAAGACTTCTGATCTCAATCTTTGCCGATCTACTCAACCGTCATGACTTCAACTCACCACCATCACTCTCGATTCACAACTCCTCAACAAAATGAAAGGCGTTTACCTTCAATAAAAGATCTCAACTTTCAGTACAGGTCTCCCCAAGGCAACTTGATACCTCATCCACAAACAGACTCTCAGCAACAGCAACAGCAACAACAACAACAACAACAGCAACAACAACAGGAAACTCCTCGTCAATGGGGCTCTCGCAATCCACCCGCGTCCACCCAGACCGTTCACCAGCAGCATACACCCCCTTTGTCTGCTGGTCACGATGTAACAAAAGAATTAGAATATCCTTCTAAACAAGAAAATGGCGGTTATGTCCACCCTGGGATACCCCTCTCAGCTCAGGTCACTCCCCTTCCAGGGGCAGTAAATATTGGCAATCCACGAGGTGACGACTCAGCTCATTCACCAAACCAGTTAAAGCGGTCACGGACAGCCTCCACTAATGTACCCGTGCCTCGTGACATCCGACCGTCTCATGTAATTCTATACCATCCGCCTCCCAAAAATTTATTAACTGATAGTCTCTTACAATAGACTACATACCCTCAGCCTCAATATGCTTCTTATACCCCTGCATCACAGCCTCCAACGCCTACCTCTTATGCTCCAATTCCCACAGGATTGCCAGGACAGCCATCTCAAACCAACCATGCAGCGCCTCCCCCACCGCATGAGCAGATGCAGCACCATCCCATGGCTGTTTCAGCTCATCCTGGATATGCTCCCTACCAACATGCGTACATGCAAGCCCGCCAGCCTGTCATGCATCCACAACATTCTTCACAACCGACTCATTCAAACCCATACCCCTCTCCAGGTCCTCCGCCCCCTGCCCCTGCCCCTCCCCCACAGGGACCTTGGGGTCAGACTCATCCTCAACAGCAGCATCCGCCGCAGCCTACGTCGCATCAACTACCACCACCCCCTCCACCACAACAACAACATGCACAACATCCGCCACACATGCTTCCTCACCATCAACAACCGCCGATATCCTCTGCTCCTTCTCACATGGTGCAGCATCATCATAATCAACCTCCTCATCAAAATTCTCATCCTCCTATACAACACCATTCACTTCAACAACCACCTCCGCAACAACAATTTCAGCCACAACAGCAGCAACTACCCTTTGCTAGAACTACTGCTATTGTTCCAACAACTGTTGATACCCGTGGTCCGTATGCTGTCAACGAACCAGAACGCCACCCCTCAACTCGCAACGATACACTGATGGAGGTAAACTCAATCAGTTTAGTCAAAAAGTTTACATTACTCAGGGTTTTTTAGATCGCGAATCGATGTCTTATACTCCACCAGTTTGCTAGTCGATATGGTACTCCTTGGAGTTATTCCTGCCGTAATTTTTTTTTCTTAACGGGCCCTTTTTTCTTTTAGCTCAACAGCCACACGTTCAGCCTAATGCCAGTGAATTGGAAGAAATGTCACAACATGCCCTAGCCGTTGTACGACTGCTCGAGGAACTCCAACGAATGAACTTTTCTGAAAGCGAGGAAACAAGGATTGATCCGGATCCGATGCATCAGTCACCTGATGACCCTCGTCCACCAAAACGACCTTGGGAAGATACGCAAGAGGAAGGTGCCTCGGTGCCCGATCCAAGTTCTTTTGCTGATGTTCGTCTATATGAATCTCCAACCCTGAGATGATACTCACATAAAATTTATAGCAATATGCATCGACAGAAAGCAAACCTCAAACTACGGCTGAGCAAGATATGGAGCTCATCCGCACAAAACGCGCGACCAGCACAGCGGGTGCTAACGGCTCCGCAGGGCAACCGAAAAGCAAGTACAGAAAAAGAAGTGTGAGTCTGGTTGATTTACCTGACTCTTTCGTCAAGCTGATTCTGATTCATCTTCCGCCTTTTGGTCTGGTCAGCGGGCAACTCCCCCAGGCAAATGTCACTCTTGTAATATTAGAGAGACGCCCGAATGGCGACGAGGTCCAGATGGAGCCAGAACGCTCTGTAATGCATGTGGATTGCGTACGTTAACACCGTCTGCTCGTTGTTGCAAAGCTCACGCATCTGATCAGATTATGCCAAGCTCATGCGCAAGAGAGACAAGAATGGCCCCAATGGCGAAGTACCCCATATTGATCTAGAAACATTGCGTGCCTCTGCCAGAGCGGCTGACATAGCGACCGCAGAAAAAGCTCACTCTCGCTCTGCCAAGCAGGGTTCAAGGTCTCATCAATCAGAGCCGGCGTCTCCCATGGCCGCGGTCAAGCAACCACAACAACATCATGAAGGTTCCTTCCAACTTGTGAACATGATAACTCCAGATCCGAGTTCGTCCACATTGTCAACTGATACGAGTCGAGTGCCACCAACTCTGACACAGCAACCGTCCATGGGTCAACCGAGTATCGCATTACCACCACCACCCTGGTCTACTAACCCAGCTCCTACTGCTGCTGGTGGCACACGCGCCTATGCACAACCTGATCATATCCAACAACAATCTTTCATGAGAAGTTCGCAACACTCTTCGGTAAATCATGCACCACCACGATAATCGTCAAGGTGAAAAGCCTGCTAAAAAAAACTTGTTACCCCAATCATCGTATGATAATTGTACTCAGCTCTTGTTGTGCCATTCTTGAACCTTATTGTTTATCGTGTTTGCTTTTACAATCTTCGTTCTCTCCAATTTGCATCACTAATACTGTTAATGAGGTCTTTTTCTCTGCATTTAATACTTTCCATATCTTTCCTTCCGCATATAACAAATATTGTAAAATCTTTTCCAATCACCTTCCCAATAACTTACCATTTGTGTTCATTCACTAACATTTGAAGTCCGTACCTCTTGTCATTCCAGACATTCTTGCTTTCATTTGCAGTTTTCGGTGTTAGATTTTGCAATGACTAATTTATTGTAAGATCTGATGATCTTTGTGAACAAACGTTTTGTCGTTTGCTTATATGTAATCAAAATTGCAATCGATTTGTGTAGATCAGGGGTATATGCAGTTATGCCGATACGTGTCGTGGGATCTGATATCGATGAAAGAACGTGCTTAGTACTGTAACCCAGATACGCCCAGATAATTAGAATCTCCATTCGGTAGCAGACCCTATCACGATTTACCCACAGCCCTGTGTGAACAAACATGATCATGACATCAGAGAAGCAATGGCACCCTTGGGAGAGAGATCAGACAATCACGAAATGTCAAAGTTTTACATACACAGTTGGTAGTATAAATACAAATTTCAGATGGTTGTTTGTTTTTCAGTCATTGTAACGTGCCTTGCCCAGTTTTGACTTTACGTTCTGATCCACTGTAATCCCCTGTTGTTTCCAAATCTCCAATTGTCTGTCTTTGGCTTCTTTTCCCGTCTGACGTTCATATTCTTCAACAGAGGTCGGTCTTTCTCCGTGTGGCGTGGCTCGAAGCGCATGACGCATGGCAGGCCAAAAATCGAACGTGGCTGAATGAGTGACAATCTGAAACGATCAAATAACAAAGTGAAGAATTATCGTCTTTTTTTTTTTTTAAACAATTGCAAAAAAAGATAAGTTCTCACCCTGTTGTCCCAGAGAGCAATAGAATTGACCTCCCAGCGGAAGCGTACCTGGTGATCAGGATTGTCACTTATTTGACGGAAAAGGAAAGTCAAGATGGCATCTGATTCGGCCTTGGGTACACCAACGATACGTCGTGTGAAACCTTGAGAAATCGTGTTTGTCGTGAGGTAAGTGTGAGTTTCCCATGAGGAGAAAGAACGCACCAGGATTAACGTAAATACTCTTCCAGCCAGTCGCAGGATGGACACGAACGATTGGGTGCACCGTTTCGATCTCTGTCCGGCGGACCGGAAGACCCGCGGCCCGGTTTCCTTCTGCTTGAGCAACGGCGCTATGCAGAGCGGAAAGACCCTCGAGGTAGGCCTGGAGACCGGGGCTTAAAGAAGAGTATAGAGCGTATCTGCAATCGTGGGTCAGATGATCAAACATCGAACCAGGGGCCAGGATTATTTTTTACCCAGAACTCCATAAAGTATCCCCACCAATTTCGGGACAAGTGAGGAGTTTTAAAGATGTCGTGCTTGGAGGTTGGATTTCATAAGAGACCTTGATTGAAATAAATCATTGAAGCATTTCTTGATACGAAATGGAAATGGTAGTTACATCTGAGTGCCAGAGTTCGAGTTTCGTAAATGCCGAAGGATCAGGCCTGCGGCTGGCATCATTATATACCACTTTCCGAAAGTATGAGCGAATATCTCCATATTTCAAGTTAATTCAAACTGACCATGTACTTCTTCGAGACCATTCCTTGGAATAGGCGTAGTTGCATGTCGATGCAAGGTTCCAAAATGACGAGCAAGCTCCAATTGTTGATAAATGTCTATTTCTTGATCGCGGAAAACTTTGCGGGGACATCGTCAGTTGTTGGATCTAGTTCACACGGCATAGAGCAAAAATCTCACAGACAACTCCTCTTTCAGCGACAAGCAAAGCACTGTTAAGATTTGCTCAATGCTGCGTCAACCTTTCTTATTGAATGGAGATCTTACAGTTCATCCTTTTGTGTATCGGAAAGTTGCCGTAGATCAATTCCCAAAATTTCAGTACCGATCGCGGGTGTCAAATGGGTGACTTTGCTTGCAGCTCGGAAAAGACTGCCTTTGGTAGGATCAGCAGACAATCCTCGGTCAACGAATTCAACTTCTTTCAGTGGCTCCCAAGACAACTCTGGGAAAGAAGGCTGAAGAAAAAGATGTTTTTTAAGAGAGGTGCTTGATGTATTAAGAAAGCTAGTACCCACTTTCAAATCAGCGTATTTATAGGATTCATTACCGTCATCACCGCTGGGAGGTGAATAGAATGGATTAAAAACTTTTTGCGTAACAACGGGTTTTACTGGTGCAGTAGTAACGTTATCTCTCTCGGTGGTTGCAACGGGGGCCATGATGTGTATGGGAATTTCCAAGGCTTGCGCCCTGCGAGTTTTTATAAGGAATAATAACGGCGTGTAACTGACGTGAGGTATCGTAAGACGACATGTCGATGACGCGATGGGACAACGTGACTCCAATTGAGGTCAAAATTTGTTTTTGCAGTTCTAATTTCTGGACCTTCGATCATTTCACTGCTGGTTAACAATGAGCCAGCCTTCCAATTTCCAATTCCCACAGGCTCAAGGACCCTGCTGTGCGTCACCAAGAAAGAATCTCTTCGGGAGGACAAAAAGTTCAAGCAAGCGGTTCAATTGAAGACGCAATTTCAAGAATCATTTTCAAAGATTTATGCTGAACAAATTACGCCTTTCCGTATGCAAAATTTTACGGGAGGGCGTAAGGGCTAAGTTTTTTGTTGTCATTCTCTGGGTACAAAGGAAGGGCTACCGTCTTACTATTGATTCTGAGCGAAGAACTCTGATTGTATGGAAGGGGGGCTCCGCGTTCTTGCCATCCATCGTTAGCCAGAGGGTGGTGTCGACCATCAATGCGAAAGAGGATCCTAGTGCAGGCTTTCTTTCAAGGCTCGCCTGACCTACACGAGCAGTGTTATTGATTACCTTGAACACAAGAAAGATTTCGTTAAGAATTGCTGGTGCGAGATGATCTTAAAAACTCACGAGTATGGTGATATTTGTACTTTGAGCCAAAGACTGTAGTTGTCGCATGAAATCAGTCATGATTGCATGGCCTTGTGCTGATGCTGGGCCAAGCAAAGGGCCAAGCAAGGGTGTAATCACATCAATAATCATAAATCGACGATGTGGCTGAAAATCTCGATGTTAGAAAGTTCCTCAAGTAAAAGGATAAGTGGTTGTACGCACATCAATATTTTGGATTAAATGATCCGCAATTGCTTGAGCTGCGTCAATATCAAAAGCTAGAGATATCTGTAATCGTGCAAGAACCGACGGAGGTTTCTGGGAATAATAATAATGACAATAAGGACACATTTGGACCATAAGCCAGTGAATGACCTCAATGCACTCTAAGAGCTGGCAAGCATTTTCAGGAGAGAAGCCTCCAGTCGTATCAATCCACGTTGCTGTGCTCTCAACATGTTTTCCGAGATGATGCAATACCAGGTTAAGAGCTAGGTTCTGGATGCCAACGTGCTTAACCATAAGCAACTGGAGGGGCAGAAATATATAGAAAAACGCGCCGATTTTCCAGTGCCTCTGTCGCCAGAGATTTCAATAACACGTCCACCACCCAAGCCAAGAAGGAAGCCATCGAGTTCTTGATGGCCACAAGTCAGTTCCACAGCATTCCGTTGCGACTCGCTTTCCAATGAAAGCAAGTCATGGCCTGAGATCGCGGGAGCGGCACATAGTTCTGCCACAAGATCTGTATAATCTGTCAATTCTTGCAGTGAGACTGTGCCTCTAGGCAATCGCTTGAAGATGTCGAATGTTGAAGCAGAGAATAAAAGGTCTGTTTCTGTTCGAATGTCGATTGCGTCCAGACACGTTACCAGACTGGCAGGAATGGATGGTATCAGGTTAGAGAGTCTCATGCTGAAGAGTGTTCTAACGAGGCAAGTTCAGAGCAATTACGGACAGTGGTCATTGCAGCTCGAGGGTCAAGAGGTTGAGTTTGTTTTGACTGCTTTACACCACTTTCTTCTCTGAATCCCTAACCAATGGCCTTCCTTCAGTTCGTCGTCCTAAAGGATCATTGTCGACCTTCTACTAATTGTCTATATATCTAAATCTCAATTCATTGCCTTCAGCATCGCGCCACTCCGTGATCTGCTCACGCACTTTCGATATCACCTTACCCTTCGATCTCAAGAGGGCCAGTACCACTCGTTGATTCTCTTCAGGCTCTCATCCGAACTTGAACGAGAGCCAGAAAATGGCGAAACTACTCTGTTAGAGTCTGAATCTACTGCATCTGGGAATGCTGGTTCGAATCGGAGGCAAATCTATGTCATGGAATCTACTTGTCCACACCTAGGAGCGGATTTATCTCATGCAGAAATTGAGGAGTGTGAAACCAGTATAGTTGCCGTTTGTCCATGGCATAGGTCTGTTTGGTCTTCGTCCGATGCGCTCCTGAACACTGAACGCCTGGCAGGTATGACTTCGATCTGAGGACTGGGAAGAGTGAAACAGGGCTGAGAGCTTGCACTTACTCCGTTGAAATCAAGAACGACCCTGAAGATGGTCTCGAGAAAATGTTTATGGAAGCCCCCGAAGGAGGAAGTAATTGGCGCTTAGTCGAATTACGCCCCGTGTCTGAAGGTATTCAACTTTGTTGCAAAGTTAAGGTACTCCCGATTTATATCTGCCACAGAATTTGCAGATCCACCGCCACCCGTACCAACACAGAGTGCACCTCAAGTCCCATCAACAGAAAGTCGCGTAGAGCCCCTAGTCCCTATTACTCAAGCACCTACGACACTCATGCAATGGGCTGTTTTAATCCTCAACACACCAAATCCAACTTTGAAGGCACGCATGTGTCATCTTTAATGGGGTCCATACAGATTCTAAAAAAAATTTACAGGTTGAACGAACTCGTCATGCGGTACATTTATTTCGCACAGGAAAGCTTGCATCTATAGGTCATAAGTCACTAAATGCACCTCGTCCACCCGACATACCGCCACGAGATGATTCTTATTCAAGAAATACCGTCGACCCGGCGAAAGTGAAGAGCAGGAAAAACAGGGCAGTGATGCTACACGCACTTGCGAATATTGAGCAATGGGCGTAAGTAAAATACTTTGCCCCGTTGAGATCTTATGCAATCTGATTCTGCCTGATTAGCATTGATCTAGCGTGAGTATACACAGCTGCCTGGATTCATGTTGGCCGAGATCTCGCCAAATTCAAACTTTTATTTAGTTGGGATATCATGGCTCGCTTCGGACCAGCACATCCTGATCTACCGCCTGCCTTCTTCTCGGACTTTACTAAAATGGCTCTTGACGAGTCAAAGCATTTGTGAGTTGCCACACAGGCGCCTTGTTGTTAGGCTTATCCATTTCTTCCTCAGCTCTTTACTCATATCAAGACTGGCATCTCTCTCGCCTTCAACTCCATACGGTAGCATGCCAGTTCACGCTTCGCTTTGGGAATCTGCAACTGTGACTTCTGACTCCCTTCGCGCCCGTCTAGCAATCATACATCTGGTGCATGAAGCGCGAGGTCTTGATGTCAATCCTGCGACAATCGAACGGTTCAGAAAAGCTGGCGACATGGAAAGTGTGAAGGTTATGGAAATTATTCACGCTGATGAGGTCACCCACGTTACCTCCGGACATCGCTGGTTTACATGGGTTTGTGGTCAAGGGAATGTTGATCCTATCGCCGCTTTTAGGGAAGAGGTTAAGAAGGGTTGGAGAGGGGATGTCAAAGGCCCCTTTAACATTGAAGATAGGGAGAAGGCGGGATTGACGCCCCCGTTCTATGAAGATCTGCGAGGTGAGATGGGTTTGGTGGAAGCGGAGAAATGGGACGGTATAGCCGCTGTTGCCGTCGAATATGACAGGCGCTGATAATAGATCTGTGACCCCTTCATACACAGGAAGACATATTTCAAAGAGTCATGCCACTGCTCAGCGCTCATCCTTTTAAACTGACCGCATGGCTCTGCGTGATGCACATTGCTCGGGATTCTCCCCGACACTCCAACGACACTCTAGCGCTGTCATAGCACTTTGCATATAATGATATGCAAAATTTCCACTGCAATAATCTTAATCTTAGGCCAGTAAGTTAACGGAAACTGCTGGAAGTGATTTGCACAGCCTCAACTATATTGTTTCTAAATTACTAGCTATATTTTAGTCCTGCCAAAGTGTATCCTAAATTATAGTAAATATTCCTCGGCTGAGTTTGAAAATATATAAGTTTAGCGTTGAGCCTAGTAGCCTTCGTCAACTTCGACTATCTAGCTCTATTTTCGCTCCATTGACACCAAACTTATCTTGAAAGTTTTTTGCGCGCAAACCGCAGTTGGCAATCAAAGAAAAAAAATGGAGGCTCGTCACCCTTGCCAGCGATGTGCTGCTGTGACATATGTGACTTGATGAAAGATGGGTCTTGTCGATTTGTTGTCGATGTGTGGGTCTGAGAGAATTTTTCAAGTCTGTCATAACCCATACCTCTTGTACTTAAGAGGGGGGTAAGATTAAAGTTTGAAAATGCCAACTAGTAAATAATTGGCGGAGCTTATATCTGAAGATCTTGATGTCTGCCGGTCGGCTTTCCAGCATTGCTCGCTTAATCTAAATGATTTCCTCGCGTTGAAGCACCATGCTAAAACAGCATCCGAAACAGATTTGCGAATTCATATTAGAGTCGACTCCTTCATAATTAAATCCATATTTACCTCGGTGGACGGCCCAGGGTATGGGATATGGCCCAAAAAAAGCATTTGAAAGATCGCGAAAAAGTCAGAAAATAATTCTAGACGTAAAACAAAATGCCGCTAGAAATGACGTATGTTAATTTGAGAAAAGTCTACACCTTCTGGAAAAAGGTAGTTAATATAGTACTTTTCATGCTCCTACTCTTGTCGAGGCGGAGCTTCATGTTGAAAGTGCTTCCATCTTGCGAGGAACGGGGTTATTCCAGTCGTCTATGTCTGCGAATGGTTGAAGCAGCCTTGAGTCGAATGGAATGTCATTGTCATTGTCGATGTCCGCAATGTTCTCACGTGCCTCGATTGTCAGTAACGGCTTGATTCTTTGTCAAGACGTGGGAATTCGCCGGCTGGGTTAAGAAGGAATTCGGTTTGAGAATATCCGATGAGGGGTTTTGGAGCCGGTAGTGTTTTTGTTCACAGTAAAAGTGTCAAATGGTTCATTTTCGAGCTCCTGAGCTACCACCAATGGCAGTCATCAATGTAATGCGCTACTTAAAACCTATGGGTTTTTGGCGGAGGAGCAAATTTCAATCCCCGACGCCCGTTCCACTGGAACTGAAACAGTCATGGGGTTATAAGGGGTTATAAGGGGTTACCTAAGTATGGATTTTGAGGGAGTCGATTGTATAAATAATCTTGCAAACCACGCTAAAGCACGCGCTACCATGAAATTCCTGCTTCTGCCTGTAAATTTACTTGGCATAAGTATATAAACGCGTCTTTTCGAAAGACTGTCTCGTCCACGACGGTAATGCCTGGCATTCCGCTCCCATACCGCGCCGTTTCGCTCTTGCTCCTCAGCCAACTTGTTTCGTGTCTTGATGTCACAGTATTACTGACACCGCCTGTAGCCGCTTCTTCCGTGTCTCCATCCTTGTTGTCTTTCTCCATCGAACAAGACCGCTGGACCGACTGGGTGGGAACAACAACGCGAAACGATTTCTTCTTTAATACTTTGGACAACTTGCAACAATTGACTGGACTACCCCCTCAGATAAGAATTGGAGCAAACAGCGAAGACCACACGAATTTTGGGGACAATGTCCAGGTGCTGTCCGTTTCATATGCAGAGTAAAAATTAGCTAACTGCAGAGTTGTCAGTTCTCGGAAGCCATTTTCCCTCCTGTGACCATGACGGTCCCATACCCAGAGGCCACAAATATTACAGTTGGTGATGCCTACTATGGAGCTGCGAAGTTTCTCCCACAAAGTATGGATTCTCCTCTTTTATCTCTTTTTTTTTCTTACCTGTGTACATATTTTGATTGTCACAGATACTCACGTAATATGGGGGTTGAATCTCGGACAGAATAACTTGACGGCTGCATTTCTCGAAGCCCAATCCCTTGTAAAAGCGTTCGCGTCCCCTCCTATCAAAGATGCCGGCATCGTGCTTGAGGCCATCGAGATCGGCAACGAAGCTGATCTCTACTCAAATAATGGTGCGAGACCCAGAACATTCACGTCGACACAATATGTCACGGAGTGCGTACCTACCTCTCGATCTGGTCATCAGTTAGGAGTAACGTCTGATTTTTTACTAACGCAACGCCACTCTGCTAGATGGATTGCGTTCGCTAGCAACGTGTCTACCGCTGTCCAACTAGCAGCATCTTCCCTTACACAATTCTGGGGTGGGTCTTTTGCTGGGTCGTCACATTCCACCAGCGGCTTTTCGCCGCAAGCTATATTTCAGGAAGGGATACTTTCGTCTGCACCCGGTTCTTTGATCTCAACGTACGCTTACTTTCTAACTCAAACTTATTGTGTATTCATGCTGATAGATTCATTACGTTGCACAGGATTTCACAGCACCGTTACAGTGGATCCTTTTGCTCAGGAAGTGCTGGACTTCTCCAAGATTTGATGACTAAAGCGACTATCCGAAGCAATTTGACCGACTTGATACCTGATATTGCGGCTACTCATGGAAAGGGACTTGATTACGTGCTTGGAGAGACGAATAGTTATTCATGCCATGTTAGTGAACGTCAAAGGTATGATCTTATAGTGCGCTTACCATGCTATTTGTGTATGCAGGGTGCCCCTGGTGTCAGCAATACAGCAGGATCAGCATTGTGGACATTAGATTACCTCCTGTTCGCGTATGTGGATATCTTGCGGCCTCGTATCTTTTAATTTCATCCCGGATATAGAACGCAACTTGGCATTTCGAGGGTGTTCTTCCATGTTGGAATTGGATTCAAGTATAGTCTAGTGTGTACATGCAGACGTTCCACACAGATATCTATCGTCTGATAATAGCTTAATTTCAGATTCAACCTATTACCTTGACCCGCTCTACGCTCGATGGATCCAGTCTTTCCGACCCCCTTCCTCCTCACATTCAGCCGCAGTATTACGCTGCGATCATCGCAGCTGAAGCCATCGGGAACAGCGGCAATATGCGAATAGTCGAGCTCAATATTACTGATGCTAGGATCTCAGGCTACGCTTTCTACCAGGGCGTCCAGTTGACAAAAGCCATTTTAATTAATTCGTTGGCTTTCTTTACGACGACCAACACACCGAGGTCAAGCACGCATGTGAATCTAAGCTTTGCAAGTGGTATTGGTCCTTCGACGATGGATGTAAAGCGATTGTTTGTGCCGTATGTCCTTTTTTGAATCTTCAATTTCCTAATCATTTATCTCTCGCCAAAAATAAGGCATGCGGATGATACTTCGGGTTTGACTTGGGGTGGTCAGACTTATGAGACGGGTGATGCGAGGGTTAGCGGTAGTCCGCAAATCAGCACTGTTAATGTTAAGGATGGTGTTGATATTCAGGCAACCGAGGTCGTTATGTTGACATTCAAGTAGTATCTATGTTTCTTTCCTGGAATGTTTAATATACCCGCAGAGTCATTCATTGACTAGTAATCAAGTCATTAATATTATTCACAGGGCGGTTACCAGGCTCCGGCCAAGAGTTAGTCCAAAGGTTATACGTTAAGTTTTTCAAGTTCAAACCTCTGGCAAATTTGAAGGTGAGAAGGATAAACACAGAGTCAACCATGATGATATGCTAGAAAAAGCTTATCACCTATGAGCCATACATCCCAGGCGCTACTGCTCTCGCATTTACAAAAGCCAGATTTGTTGTGGTCTTTGTAATACCATCAATTGATTGTACATCTCGGAGTGAGCTTCGAGAGGAATTCAAGCTTCAAGCACTTCAAAACTGAACTACATGGCAGAATGAGCGGGCAAATAAATAAAAATTCTTAGATTTTCTCGTTCAGAAGGACAGTGGTGAACTTGAAGTCAAGGACTACGTAGATAAGGAGGCAGGGGAGAGACTCGGTAGCCCCGGAAAGTATTGTCAACCATGGTTTTCACAGTCAAGATTGAGATCTGATATCTTGAAGGGGGTAAATGATCAGTCCAACGAAGAGTAACCTCACGGAGTCGGCGAGGATCGTAGTAAGGATCGTTGCGGTTGTCATCATAGAACCGTTTGGTATCGAGAGATAACATCTGTAGATTCAATCATTGATTTAGACCAAGTGAGAATGAGATCCTGAATGTAGGATTGATCAGCCAAAGAGGGGGGCAGGCTTTGGCTAGGCTTGACTCGGAGAAATCAATAAAGATCGTAAGACCAGTAGATTAGAGATCATATGTCGGAGTCATCACCGGCCAAGTGGTATAGATCTAATATCTATACATCCAGAAGAACGCTTCAACATTAGGAGATTAGATGCTACCCAAGGCCCAAAGGGAGATCGAGAATGAGATGACGACGGAGGCGCCGGCACGGTGTTAAGTAGCGCTGTGTATGACATAATCATCCTTTCCTCCACTATCCAGTGGCACTGGCCGCCTCAACCTAATGTCAAACCAATATCTCACTGCCTTCTCGGAAAATGCCACTCGTCTCGGTATGCGACTCCAAGAGACCTTCTCCGAACACACACGAGATCTCTCCATCACCCGAGGTGTCAGTGCAGGTTACCTCGACTCAGCAGCAGCAGCAGCAGCTGGGGGAGGAGGGACTGGAGGGAACGTGGACGATACAAAAGTAAAAAGTCAGTTGGATGGGAATAGTGATAGAGAGAAATTGAATGCCATGAAGAAATTAATAGCTGTATGTCCAAAAACGAACATTTTTAAAACTTTCACTTCTTTTAGTTTTCATACTTTCTCCCCCCCCCCCCCCGCCCCTCCTCATTTTGTGATTTCTAGTTAATGTCAAAAGGCCGCAACGTATCCGAATACTTCGCTCTAGTAGTCAAACTAGTAGCATCACCCAACCTCGAAATCCGTAAACTAGTCTACATTTACCTCCTTCGCTACGCTGAACAAGAACCCGACCTGGCTCTACTCTCTATCAATACTTTTCAAAAGGATCTTGCGGATAGCAGTCCACTGATGAGAGCTATGGCATTGAGAGTGTTGAGTGGAATCAAGGTGCCGATGATTGGAAGTATTGTGGTGCTCGCGATTAAGAAATGTGCGAGTGATTTGAGTCCATATGTGAGGAAAGCAGCGGCGCTTGCTATACCCAAGTGTTATGCGTGAGTTTTCTATTTTATTTTAAAGAAAAGTTTTTTTTTTTTTCACCAGACGTCATTCCCCCAGTCTTGATTCGAATCATCTTCCAGCTCTCATACAAACAATAACGACTCTATTACGGGACCGTTCCCCGCTCTCTCTTGGATGCGTAGCAGCTGCATTCGAAGCTGTTTGCCCAACTAGATTGGACTTGCTACATGAGCACTATCGGAGGCTATGTAGGATTTTAGTGGAAGTGGATGAATGGGGTCAAGTGGATTTGATTAATTTATTATTGAGGTATGCAAGGACGATGTTACCTAGACCTATGGGAAGGAGAGGTACAGGTACAGGTACAGGAGAAATTAAAGGAGTGGTTGATGGTGGGGAAGAAGAAGAAATAGACCCGGATGTGAAATTGTTGTTGGAGTCTGTAGAAGGTACTTTTCAAAGTCGGAATCCTGCGGTTCGTGCTTTTTCTTTTTTTTTTTCTTTTTATTGTTTTAACTGATGGAAGATGCAGGTGATAATAGCTGCTACGAAAGTGATATTTTACGCTGCTCCTCCATCTTACTGGCCTAGATTTGTGCATCCGCTTATGAGATTGTTGATGGCTTCGAAGGAAGTTGAGAGGGTTGTGATTGTCGATCTGATTATCATCACCAAAAGCGTTCCTGTGAGTTGTCTTCAAACTAAAGTTGGGTTTTCACTGACCGGGTTCAATTCGGTTAGGACTTGTTCTCCCCTTATTATACTCGCTTTTTGGTGCGGTCTGATGATTTAGTGCAATTGAAGAAGGACAAGATCAAGCTACTTCTCAATGTGCTTACGGTTGATAATTATCAGGGTATTTTGCGAGAGTTTATTGTAAGGAATTTCTTTCGTGAGGTCGAGTGGTTTGATAACTGGTTGTGTAGGACTATGTAGATGATGTGGAGGACACAGTTGTTTCTGAGGCGATAGGTGCTATGGGATGTTGTGCAACTCGTATCCCAGAATCAAGACAAAGATGCTTGACGGCGTTGATTACTATGATCAAAAGTCCTATTGGTTCGTTTAAATTAAATTTCTATAAAACTACGTGACTGAAGCCAAAGTCTTGGTAGATACTGTTGTCAGCAATGCTGTTATGGTGTTGCAGACATTGGTACAGACTCAGCTTTCTAAACCAAATCGGATGTTGGTGGCAAGCACATCCCAATCGCCGTTGTCTATCATTGCGCACCTTGCGAGGAGGATTGATGATATCAAACACGCTCGAGCGCGTGCGTGTGTGGTGTGGCTAGTAGGACAATATGGTGGTTCCGATGAAAAAGGTCGAGGTCCTGAAGGGATTGCGGAATGGGCTCCTGATGTTTTGAGGAAGATGGCGAAGGGGTTTGGACAAGAAGAAGCATTGGTGAAGTTACAGGTGGTGACACTGGCGGCAAAGTTGTTTGTGTTGAACTGTGTGGATGCAAAGTTGGGAATGTTGTGTCGCTATGTGTTTTCGCTTGCACGGTATGACTTGAGTTATGATGTTCGGGATAGAGGGAGGATGTTGAGCGGGTTATTAGCTGGGATTGGACTGGAGGTGAACGGAGTGAGTGGGGATGAACTGAGTGGTGTTGTGTTGAGACGAGAGCAAGTAAAGGTAGTATTGTTTGAAGGTAAATCTGGAGTGTCAGAAGGGTATGTTTTAGGTGAGTGATTACAACATAGATTGATGGGGACTTTTAACGAAATGTAGATATATGCATGCAGATGTGGGACAAGTGTTAGTGGGATCGTTGAGTCGAATGACAGGTCAATCGATGCAGATGGACGATATCCTACCTGATTGGTTGGAGAAGGGTGTTGAGACTACTTTAAGGGATTCAGAGTACGATGTCCCTGTGATTATACCAACTACGTCACCAGCAGCAGCTGTGGTGTTGACGGAGACTAGGGACGAGAATGTCGTCAACAAAGGAGGATTCACAGATCTCGATTCATTTTATGCCGATCCAGAGGAGCTTTCGGAAGAGGAAGTGGAAGAAGAATCATCTGAAGAAGAATCGGAAGATGAATCGGGTGAGAATGATGATGATGTCATTCACACATTAGTATAGGATAGATAGTTTCAAAAATCTGCGACATTTTTGGTTTTGGTTTTTACTATCACAACCAATGGCCTCTTCTCAAGATGTTCTGCCCCCTCCACTCAATCATCCTTCTCTCAAAAAACATCAACAACGACAAGATATCATACCGCACCCAAACGGTTCAGAAGGCTGGCTCCCAGCAGAAGCCTTTAACGCTCCTATAAAACAAGACACCGACACCCCTGCAGGTGCTACAACAACTTTACGCCGTTCAACCATTAGTACCTCCCCCCGCAAATCTGCATTCCATAGTCGTACCTCTTCTACACAACCTAGTACTCTTCATCCCACAGAGGGAAAGCAAACCTCTGCTCTCGTAAACGGCACTGAAACCACACCTCCTGCCGTAGCCGATGAAGAATTGCAGAATCGCGCAGTCTCAGCGAATAACAACCTCACTCCGAAACAAAGACATAAAATCGCAAAATCAGAGGGTCAGAATGAACTCAGTTTTTGGTTTTTTTTTGTTGATGCGCTGACCGACTTGTTTAGCGAAGGATGGGAGACGCATTTCCAAAATTATAAAGCAGGAAGGAAGGACGGAGAAGCAAGCTGTGGATATCGCCATTAACGAGCTCGAAGAAGCCCAAAAGTTTCAAAAGAACATCATCAAGGTTTTTTCCCCCTCCCTCCTTTTCAAATGATGTCCTAATAGATTAATTCTAGAGTGAAGCTCGTGCACAAGCCAATCACAATAAATCTCTCTTCGATTTTAAAAAAACAGAAGCCGCCTATCTCACTGCAAAGATGCGCTATGAGACTGCCCAGGCAGAACTCAGTGCTGAAGCCGACACTCTGGAGACTTTGAAACATAATTCAAAGGAAGCCGCAGAGAAAGTTCAAGATAAAGCCGCAGAGGTAGCTAGTCTTCGCGCAACGCTAGCCGTCGACGAGAGGGAGAGAGAGATCAGGTTGAGTGACTTGAAAGGTCAAACTGTCAACGGCACCGGCACCGGCACCGGCACGAAGAGGTCCAGTTCCCTTTGGAGATGATAAAATTCCCTTTTTTACTCCTGCTTTTATGATGAAGGAAGCACCGGCTATTTCCATGATTGTGATTATAAGTGTAGAAAATCCAAACGCATGGTAATATGTAGTATGGACATTTGATAACAGAAAATGGGGACGAGTACAAATAGACTATTTTTAGGGTTTACGAACCGAAAGACGAGCAGGCAACTGTCCCTTCACCGTAATGAAATAATCACAAAGCTCGTCGTACCACTTTTGAGGATTATAAGACGGTTCAAATGCCAAGTCAAATCGTGAAGCCATCAGGGTAACCACCATGCGCATCTCCATCCATGCAAGGTTCTTTCCGACACAGTTAGCTGGGCCGACGGAGAAAGGAATGAAAGCAGCAGTGTTGTGAATGAACTCCGTTTGGGCATTGAAGATCTTGGGTTCCAATGCTTGTCGTTGGTCTTCAGGGAGCCAGCGTTCGGGTATGAATGTGTCGGGGAGGGGAGAGAAACAGCGAGGATCACGCTGTAATGAATATGTATGGACAAAGGCCTGATTGCCTTCAGGGAGATAACTGGAGCAAGCCGTTAGTATTCGATCTGATGAACCATAGGCTTATTATAGAGACTTACACTGATCCAATCATTTTTCCACCAGTTCCTTTTTCTGTACTACGCTGTACGCCAGACAACAGAGAGGGAAGTAATCGGAGACCTTCGTGACTAGATTGAACACAAATATGTTTTATAATAAAAGATTTATTTATTTTTCTTTTTTCAAATGCCACTTACATGACAGCATTGAGATATGGAAGTTGTGCTTGTGCGGTGCAATCTGTGAGGCTATCGCCCAGTCCATCTATCTCAGCTTGAAGACGCTTGTAAACGGTAGGGTTGCTTATAAGGAAGTAGTGGATATTTGTAATAGCGGAAGACGTTGTATCCGACCCTGCTAATATAGCAAGGGCAGCTGAATAAAAGAGAGAGTTCTTCAGCTTCTTAGCATCTGCGTGTTAAATTGACAACGTACCATCGCTGATAACCTCGGGGAGGGTCGGTTTGAAAGTAGCAAGATTATCTTCGTCAATCTGAAAAAAAAAAAAAATTTGTGTGTGTAAAATCAGATATTTTGGAACGGTAAACTTGATTAAGATTGCAACGAACCAAGTGATAGAATAGATCCTTGCGAGTAGAACCTTCCTTTACTCTACGCCTGGCCCAGTTTTGTGCATGAGCACGAAAGACTTTGAGATCTTGCGCAAAGACGGGGAGAGATAAGGCGATGGAGCCCAGCCATGGTACGTGACTCATGAAGATGGCCTCCCTATAGAGACAACACAACAACAACAAAAAAGGGAATCAATGTTTTGAAGATTATTTTTTTTTGCAAATCGTACTTTTGTCCGCCTTCCAACGTATGCCAAAGACGGTCAGGGTCCCCATCCCGCATCATCTCAGAACCTCCACCAAAGCTGTAGAGAAAGCAGAATGAGAGAGTCGATCACTTGCGCGGGATAAATCAGATCACGCACGCCAAGTCCATCATTATATCATATCTATACATATGCTTAGTACGAATGTATGTAATAAGAAGGATTAACATACGCAAAAAAGGTAAACCATTGCGTAAGATCTATGGTCTCCTCCAAGTTCTGCGATGACAACGTATCGGTAAGCTGCAGGGACCTGTCTTTAACCATGCCTTCATAACCTTTGAGGGCGGAGGTGGTGAAGCCTCTTGTCCAAGAACGCCTTCGTCGTGCGTGCTCAGTCTTGTCGACAATAGTGATTAGAGGCTGGACGAGTTCGTGTGCGGGAACTCGCCCGGACCAAACTAACGAACGATCATTCGACGAAGCGGATCGATGAAATGAGATACCAAGTTGGGAAACTTACAAGGACCCTTTTCAAGCCCGTTGGGACCCATGAGAGGGGTTACAGCATCAACATTGCAGATAGAAAGTTCATTGGGGCCTAACAAGAAATGGAGGAGTGGGGTTATCCCTTAACGAAACTGAAATAGTTTTTCTTGCTCACCGATTCTAACAACATCACCATATGTTTTGTGTAACTGAGCATAATAAACATGCTGCCTTCCGCGAAGAGCGATGAAGGCAAGGTGGAATTTGGTTAGTTTGCACGAGAGCGGTCCAGGATATTTAGCCAAGGGATGCCATGGAGAAACACGGTAGACAAGGATGGAGATAGTGAGGGTCGACCAGAAAAAACCAAACACGGTCAAGGCTGCCTGGATGACGTTGACATGGGGAAGATAGAGTACTGTTAGGGATGCTGGGGTAGCCAAGAGCAAAATGAAGAGCCAGAAGAATAGAAATATCTCTGTTCGTTTGAAGATAAGATGAACGATCTATATATTTTATATGAAGGATAGATAAATGGATATATGTCGAAAGACAACCCACGAGTCCAACTCCAGCTACGGTCCACAGAGCCTCAGTTTTCGATATCAAAGGGGAGAAGAAAGCCATGTTCTTTGGTCTTTCAAAAAGCCAGCGCTTGGCTTACAGACTTATAAGGATGGTACCACTCGGGGTCGGGCTGCATGACACTGCCCAGTCTGCTGGCCGAGTCAATTAAAAACAGACTCTGATTTGATCCTAGCAGTTTTGATCGAGGACATGTTTGATCCTCGTGGACGAACAGGACCCCCCACCAGTGGGCCAGCTGTGGATCATCCGGATAGATGAAGGCTCCGTATTATATGCGTTGTGACCTTTCTTATTGGCTCACATAAAAATAGTAATACTACAAGGAAAGAAGAGTGTATTATTGATCTTCTTGAACCTAATAATGAAGTGTCACTTCTAACAAATGACTAATGATATAGAGAAAAAACCAGCAGTGAGTCTTCTTTCTTCAAGTTGTTGCCCTCTCTAAAAAAAAATGCAGACTGCAATGATGATGATAACCCAAGAAAGATGGAAATTGGTGTGTTGTGGATGGGATCAGCATTTGTATATGATAGTGACAGAGAAAGTTGCGAAAGTTGCTGTTTTGCAGAATACTTGGTGTGTACTTATATTAAGAGGGCACAAATCTTAGTTCTATGAGCCCTGTATGCTTCAAACTATACAATAAACATAACTATGAAGTATAACGAGACACAAAAACACGAAAAAAAGCGTACTAAATTAATCACACCATCTGCTAACCAAGGTACTTTGTAAAGCCAAAAAGCAAATCCTAAGGGGGAAAACCTCAATTTCTTTTACACAAATACATAGAAAACTGTATCGCCTACACGTCAGTAAATTTTTGCGGGAACTGAGAAAGAAATAACAGAGATATAAGACATGTCTTCTCGCAAAACATAGAATTTGTGTTTGTTTGTTCGAAGCCCAAAGCCCCATTAGGGTGTATGCTCCCATACACTGGGCTTTGCCGCTTGCCAGCCCTATACTTATTATTTAACCCTGCCCCCAGTGAACGAGCTCAGGAGACGCCCAAAGCCGCCAGTACTTGTCGATGTAGCTACCAGCACGAGCCGCCCGGTATCCCCTTGACGACTGCTTCGTTTTGCATCGCACTCGCTGCATTATCGACTGACCCCGCCAGACTACTGTCGACAAATAACAAACTAGCCAGGGCAGGCAGCATAGACAAGCAGAGATCAAAGCCAAAGTAGTGACATGATGGCAATGTAGCCGATGTCCGGACTTGCGATGGAATATGTTTACACGGTCCTACCTCTGCAGTGGTCCGTTCTTGAACTTCTTTCTCACAAAATTCCCTCAGTACGGGGATGGCATCCGTCTGAGCAGCGTTCATATTTCCTGTTCCCATCATTGGCACTCTTGTTCGATACAGAGCTTCTTACCGCCATAAGGCTCAGCGGGCTACTCCTTCATCTGCTGAGAACACACTTCATCTTCCTGATACTGGTGAGACGCCAGTTGCCGCTGGTATAGATGGCCAAATCAAAACATTGTCTAAGCCAGCACTTGTTGATGTCGAGACTACGGGAGATATCGGGCTCCAGCAAGTCGATTATGATGCTGATATTTCAATATCCATGACTCCTGGACCAAAGCCAACTTTTTGGAGCGTCTTCAAAAAAGTTTGGAGAGAAGACGTATGTGCTTGCAGTAGTCCCAATCGTCTTTGGTCATCTTCATATAGTAATTCGAGGGACTGTTCAAAGGATGCTGTGGGTTTTCACTTTTCACTATGTTCCCTGAATACATGTTTATCTTTTTACAGTTCCTACCGTCTTCTTTCTCTTCCTCATAACCATCTTCTCCTTTCGCTTTTATGTGTCTCCGGCCCCTATCACTAATATCAGTGATTTTAAGGTCCAGCCAGTTGCTAATTGCCTCTATATCATCCTGCTTGTCGGGACCTACAGGTTGGATTCTTGTTATTGGAAATAAATTCCCCTCACATGAATATCGTTTTGGTTTTAGAACCATCGTCTCCCCTCGTAAAATTTCACTTGCTCGTCCCAAAGAAGCTTTCCGTCTTACTTTTACAGAGTACGAGCGCAAACACGTATTAAGATTTTATCAATCTCAGGCTTAGACCACCACTCCTCATCGGTATTTTCCTCGACCTCGTCGTATCTCGGTCTATAAGTCAATCGCTTGGAGATATTGGACCCCTGTTTAACAATGACGGAGGCGAAGAATGGTGGAAGGGCTTTCATCATTCTGTCACGAAGGGATGGATAACAATCTTGTTGTATCTGTTGCTAGCCGTCGTTATGACTATCAATCTGCACACCTTTGGATATCATTGTCACTCGTCTGGCCATACAGCCCATAACCAGGAAGCCGACGGCTGGATCTGCGGCGGAGAATGATGCAGAATCATTGGGCAGTCTTGAAGTGTCTGGTACATCTCCGAGGTCTTCATTTAAGTGAGTCACTTTACCTTGATGAGATTTTCTGGTTCTGATTTACTTCTATTTTGCCCTCGTTAGTTTTACTACAGAATTCAAACGATATGCTGGTGTTATTGACTGCCTTCGAAGGATCATCAAGGAGGAGGGTTGGGGAACTCTGTATCGTGGGTGGTGGTTGACTTTTCTTGGGGGATTTGGTGGCCCATCTTTCGATGAGTTTGCGATAGCGTGTGGACTGCACTAATTAAAATTATTACTTTTATTCAAGGGATCATAGGGGATCATTGGCTTTCGTTTCTCGGTTCTAATATGGACTTATATATGGGTATCTATTTTGTTATAGAGTCATGAGTTCAATGAGGTAACATTGGCGATATTGGCAACTAATATACATAAAAAATCATTTTCACAACTTTGCGACATCAGACAGTCAGATGATCTTTGCAACCTCAGCATCGATACTGTCAGGTGTCGTTACAGACGCCCATCGCTGAACTACATTTCCATTTTTGTCAACAAGGAACTTCTCGAAATTCCACTGAGACGAGGTCAGTACGAGGGTTTTTATTATTGAAGTTATTTTTTTGAAACGTGCCTTGATCCTCGATAGTCCGAGAAGTCCAGACTTTTCGTTTTTGAGCCATTTGTACACCTCATTAGTGTTATCACCGTTTACATCTGATTTCTTCATGAGAGGGAAGGTGACGCCATGATTGATAGTACAAAATTCTTGGATGGCGTTGTCATCGGCAGGTTCTTGGCCACCGAACTATGGATAGTGATTACAGGTGAGAGAAAGTAAGTAAGTTGTAATACGCACTTGGTTGCAGGGGAAGCCGAGAATCTCGAACTTTTGATCTTTGTACTTCTCATGTAATTTCTGAAGGGCTGGAAAACGAGTATGTAACATAGGTTACACAATGTGAATTGTTCACAGACGACGGTGCCGAGTCACCTGTATACTGGGGCGTGAAACCACTGAATTCAGGGTGTTTGTACTTCTCGTTGGAATCAAGTTCAATAATGAAAGAACGTACCAGTTAGAAGCTGTGTTAACGATCAAGACCGTTTTTCCTTTGAGATCAGCAAAGTCGTATGTTTTGCCTGAGGGAAGCTCGGCTTTCAGAGAGTAGAATGTGGATTCAGACATGACAGTAGAAAAAAGGACGAATGGAAGGGAGATGGGTTTGTACAAAGGAGAGAGATATAAAGATAATCGGTGAGATCTTATGCAACCCTGGGAGCTGAGCAATCGTATCATGTATTTGCAATTATTCATTTTTTACCGGAACCTGTTACTGTCGTACCCGATTATCAGTATCATATATCACGTGCAATATTTTAGAGCTGAGTGAAGGCAGCCTGACCCTCCTTCACGAGGTTCTTGAATTTTCGATGATATCGATGTCGATACTTTGGGCGACTGATTTCAAAATCAAGATATACCAATAGTGATGAATAGCTGTGAGGTTTACGGCTCAAAATGTGATGAAACGCATGGTTACTGAGCCTGCGAGAATACGATCAGTTTGTTGATAGAATTGAATGAATGAGCAGCATGTTACCATAACACAGCCTCCTTGTGAATATTTAGGTGTACGCAACCCTTTCTTTTCGATTGTGCTCGAACAGAGGTATAATTATACATCACAGCTCTTCGAATGGCATCTAGCCGAGCAGACTGAGTAAAAATTACAGTGGGTTAACATTTCACACTTACCACGAAGGAATGTATTGTTGCGTCTTCTATTCAGAGACCAAGTTCGCAGGTATTCATGCATCTTCATAGCCATCATGAGTGAGTTTTGGTAAATGTTCAGATACACCACAGATTCCGTATTGAGGTCCCTGTCAGAAAAGATAGCATGACTTTTCGCTTTCGCCATCCTACTCGATATTGAACATTTGTATAAGGTCATATGCAAAAGTTCTTACTGAAGCAACCTGTACTTAAATGTTGCTCCGGGGTGGCGACCTCTTTCGACGGTCAAAGTACTTTTGATGCCTGATGACCGTTCAAGGAGCACCTGGAAGTAAACAAAAGTGCTTACCGCTGTCGTTGTATCTTGAGTAGTCTACCATAATAGACAAGTCTCTCATGTTGATCGCATATCCGCACCAGGGAAAGGCTAAATAGAAGGTCATAAAATGTTCAAAGACTAGATTCAGCGCGAAGAAGTTACTTCGTTGATTTGGCTCAACCACATCGAGGAGTTGACCATTATGGTCGAAATTTGTCAATGTTTTGTCCTGCGAGATAAAGCACCCGTATTCTGGATGACCTGAAAAGGCGAAGTCTGAAGATATCCACCAAAGCCAACGAGATATATACCTTTTTTCATCATATCTAGGAAGCTTTTGGCATTTGTCAGACTGGTTGTGATAAATAGGTAGTCATCGATGAGTCGAAGTAGTACCTGTAAAGAAGTCAGGAACATAGATCTGTGCTTTTAGATGTCTTCATACGCTGTGAAGATCTTTGGTGAAATTAGAAAATTTCTTCTCCAGATCTCCGTAAAAAAAGGAACAGAGGATGGAAGATAAAACCGATCCTTGAGGAATGCCGACGGTCTGACGATAATAACTCGGTCCAATCTTGAAGAAATCGGTTGGTCAACTCTGTGAAAGTCGCAGTAAGTATTACTTTTACTTGCCTTGACAATATTTTCGGTGATATGCTCCTCTAAAAGTTGCAATACTTCTTGTTTCTTTGAAACCGGATAAACGACCTAGGCCAAGGTTATGATTTCCCCGAAACAGATGAAGCGTAAGCCATGCCTGATCTACAAAAATAGTATTCCGGAGAACATTCGCCAAATCTGTTGCATAACGAAGGAAATGCGGATGATCGTCTAGAAAATAATATTAGAATGCACTTGAGCAAGGGAGTTAGCATATTATAGACCTTGGGGAATGGCTTTCTTCACATAACTCCGCTTCGTCTTGCCAAGGCACATATTAAGCTGACCATACTTTTGCGTCATATACAAGTCCTACAGAAAAAAAGGTGGTTAGTTACATCACTTTTGTAAAGAGATGCTGCGCACCTCTGAAATCAATTCACGTAGAATTTGCAATAGTTTCGTCTGGTCTATTGTGTCGAAGCAAGTTTGGACATCTACTTTGACAAAATAAAGGGTTGGTCTATGCTTAAAGTTAGACAGCCCGGATTATGTTAGCTCGAGTACATACAGGTTGCCTTTACTATCTCGCGGTAAGTTTGCTTTAAACTCCTTTAACCTTTTATGAACATCATCGGGACCAAGCACAGATGCCCCGAGCAAGTGTGGTTGGTTACTCTGTAATTGAGCTTTATAAAGAAGGAAAATAATTAATGATAGGTCGTACTTACACGTTCATAAGTCAAGATATTGAAGGCAGCTTGAAGAATCTGATTGATGGATTGCTCGGCTGTATACGAACCCTATGATCATGGTGTGAGAGAGAGACAGACGTTGTTCTTTCCAATAGGGACATACACGAATCACAGTTTTCTTCCTACGGAGGTTAACTATCGGCCTCACTCCTGTTTCCTTGGGTAATAATCTAACAAAAGAGAAGCCGAGCTTGCGTTGTCGGAAAATTTCTGCTGCTTCGGCCTTATTCATAAGCAAAATTTGTTCAATGTTCAATTCTCGGGAATCCCAACGGCTTACATCTGTCAATTTCTCGAAAGTAACCGAGGTGAGGCGCGCAATGAGAGGCGCGCATAGAGTTGTCCAATCATCATGCCTAAAGTAGAGTACTTGATTTCGGAAGGCAGACGACTCTGTTACATAGAAGGTGGCCTGTGAAAGAGCTGAGTCCGTCTGCCATGGCAGAAACATATGCAAGTTTACCTTTAGTAAAGGCAAAACGAACGAATCAAAATACCAAAATAAAAAATCTTCCAGTAATTCACGGCGTTTGAGGGAATCGGACACGGATATTCTCGCCTGCTCTCGAGCACCAGGGCCGGGTGGGATCAACCAATCGCATGCCGAAGTGCTGAATCCTTGCAATAGATAGTGCAGGCTTAATGACTCGTACCGCCGACAACTAATAAACTTCTTCACTCCTGATGTCGATTACTTGTGATTCAGAGTGATAACACAGAGAAATGCCTTACTTTGAAGGACAAGTCTGAGGTTACTCTTTGAACCCCAGAGAGATTTAGGAATAACTGCATTAGTTACCAAAACCAAATAACGATGCACCTAATAGTCCAAAGCGTTAGGAATGTCAATCTCCAATGCTGCCATCATTTGCGCACCTCCACATGGCTACATGCGAATTCAATAAAACGGGGCTTGTTCCTGGCATGTTTTTGTGCTTCACTGAGACCAAACGGAGGAATAGGGTTTCCAGACGAATCTACTGAGGTGTTCGCCGCTCCCAACGAAACCTGAGACCGTAACTGAATGGAATGCTCGGACATTAACTCCTGTAAAGAAAAGTCAGTATCATTTCAATTTTTTGAGATTGTAAGGTTGAGCATACGAGAATAACGCTACTATCCAAATCTTGTTTTCCTGCACTCTTAACCTGAGAGCAGAACATAGATGTATCAAGACCTTTTACTTATTCTGGACAACGGAGCAGACCTTTGAAGAACAAGCTTTATCACGGAGTGGGACATATCTACACTTCTGGTGTCGCTTGATAAGTTTTTCCAAGAGCGGTAGTATGCCTTTCAATCGTTTCGGTGTTTGACAAGGTCCTCCTGCCTACCCGACTTTGGTCAGTGAGATAAGACAAAAGCTCGGAGACAACTTACTTTGATTTCTGCTTCTCTGTCAAGATAATCGGCAAATTTGAAAGAGGCTCCTTTGGCAGCCATAGAACGAAAAGGAGTAGCTAGGCCATATTGTCGGGCAAAGACATATTTTGACAGGTGCCGTACTTGTTCAGCTTGCTTTTGAGTGTTGATAACAATGGTGTGGTCACGGCTTGCATTTACGTCAAAAGAGGGTTGTAGTCGATTTAACACATCTTATATTTTTTCTTATCAGGTTGTCTAGTATGAGGCAAGAAACCTACGTTTGAGCGGTAATCCAACCAGTATGCGATTCGTGTGTGGAATGAAATTTGGTCGAGAATAGAAAATCTTGGCACGCATGACAACTATATCTGCAGGCGTGGAGCTATAGAAGTCAGTTGCCTGGCAGTCCGAGTACAGGCTGAGCGTACCCGGTTGTCTTTGATAATTTTACGCCAGATCTGCTGTTTGTACATTTAGCCAGCTTTTGGCGCTTGCATGGTCTTTCTTCTTGATCTACAGAAGGAAAGGAGCGTTTTTTATTTGATCTTGTTCCATTGCCTTCGGGATGTTGTAGGGAAAATAATGCGTGATCATTTTGTAGGTTGGGAGTTATGAAGATGATAGGTACTCCCGTCACTTGGCATAAACACTCATTTGGCAGAGACATAAAGACAGAAGTTTCTGTAAGAAGATGCAGCATTGCATCAATTCCGATGCTACGAACAATCAGACCTTGGTACGACAAAAGAGAATTTCATTAACCTACCGAAATAGAAGTTCTTCCCACTCTGGTGCTTGAAGAGCTGTAATCATAGTGTTGACAAAGGTATTGGTTATCCCAATACGCTCCATTCCCTTTCTTCCGCGGTCGCCAGTGTGAGATGCCTACAGATAGAAATAAGTCAGCTTGAAGAACTCAACTGAAGTTTCTTACGACTCGGTAGCCTAGCGTGATAATATTCTGTGTGTTTTTAGACCTAAATAATCGCACTTGGGCTTGATCAATGATCTGGTTGGCATCACGATTTATAAGAATTGAGATATGACGTTAACACCTTTCCCACCTCGCGCATGTCAAGATCAGGCGGAAAATATGGAAATGATTTGTTCGGCGGTTGAGAAGATGTAACATAGGTAGTGTTCAGTAGGCAAGTGTAGGACTCGGACGACTCGGGGTCCGAGAGTTGGACATGGTCAGGGTTGGAGGACGACCCAAGGAGGCGTGTGAGGTACGTTCGTAGGTCTATCACGAAAAGATAATAGCTTCTAAGGATAGTTAGAGTAATATGAGGAGCTGGATTTGACGAAGACATGTCAACGTTCTTAGCATCCGTCGATGTCACATAATACTGTCACAACCGTGGTTGACACGTGAGATGACTTCTCGCATCCTGCGTGACAGCTGTAAAGATAAGATTAGATAATCAGTACGATGACTTCGCACCTCCGAGTTGGATATGGTACGCATGTCGTAATCTTGTATGCTAAAGAAATCACTTATGTCGAAAACACAGTTCGCGAACATTTCTCAAGTCCTATTCTTCAGTTCGCCGAAGTAGATGCGGGACAGACATTCACTCTGGTGGAATGTCCTAGTATGAAACTCAGTCTTACCTCTCATACGATACAAAGTCTTCACAACTTGTGCTTCAGGTGGAACTGGACAGTTGATTTCCCGGCTGGCGGCTGATGAAATCGATATTGCAATGTGAGGACCCGTTCGCGATATTTGGTTCAGTTCAAGCTTTATCCTTCTTCTGACCATGCCCGTTGAAATTTGGAAGTGCCCTTACCGACCCACTCATATCAGGAATCGCGAAAGGCTCAAAGGCCTACAAGCTTATCAGCAGCTTCGTTTCGACGCCCTTGAACTGGTATGCTGAGGGTATTCCAGAGTTGCCCGTCCATTCCAATCATGCACGCATTATACAGGGCTGTCATCACTGGAAAGAATGCCATATATAAGGAAATCTCTGACTTAGAAGGAACGACTTTGGGGATATCCAGGCCCGGAAGGTGGGAATTTTCAACTATATTCTCGGTCAAGGTACTCATCTCCAGAGATGCAGTGGTAGCCAGACGATGGCATACGTCATGACCTTACGGTAAGGATAGCCATCGGACGACTTGAAATTTCAAGGTTTGATGGAAGGATTACTCATGTATGGTCTTTTGTGAATAACGATGGCATTGTCAGCGAATAATGATATCCGCGGCCTCCTTAATTCAGTTATCGACGGTTCTACTAGCGCATTCATGTGGGAATGGTTCACAACAAAACCGTTTGTCAACGCAGGAGAGGCGCGTTTTGTGAGTCTTCAGAACTTTGAAAAGAAAAGCAAGCTTGGTAAACGACGTCGTAGATTGGTTCTGTGCCAACACCTTGGCCGTCCTGGTTGATAGCAGGCCATCCTGATCGCGCATTCCCAGATGCCACAAACGTTTTTTTGGCTAAACTCACCGATTATGTCGTGGAATTCAATTCTGAGGAAAGTCGTGCGACGAAAAATGTTGCGTTTATTGAGGAGAAGTTTGGGTACCCAAAGAAAGATATTGAGGTAAGAATTAAAAATTCGTTTATTACACAGGTTGCGCATCTTGACACAGGCGTGGTTGACGACCGTGAGTTATCCCCAAGACTGTGCGGAAATCTCAAAAAACGTCATCGAAAGCACACCCGAGTACTTCCTGAAAGTCACTTTATGTCATATTTTCTCATCTACCTTTCAGCGTCCTCGAGAAAGCTGGCGTTGTCAGATTGCCAGAGAACGGCTTCGACATTAACGATTTTGTCGAAAAAAGGATTGTGAAGCTAACCTAGCTCGACTGGTCGGAAGTTGTCAAAGCCATGCCAACTGGATCACAATTTTGCTCACGATGGGCACCTATAAGTACATACAATGAACTTGTTGTACAAAATGGAGTGAGATGTGGTGATTGATGCCGGCTATAATTAACATTGAGACAGCAAGCAATGTTAGATGAATACAAATAGAAAGTCGTAATAAAACACGTAGAAAGAGAGGAACATCAGTTAACAAGTGGCCGCTTCACTCATGCACCTCCTCGATGAATGATGATTTGGATTCGGTCGGTACCGGGTCATCCGACAAGAAGCCACCTTTCTTGTCCGCCTTATTTAGGAAACCTATATGACATGGCTTGAGTTGTGGGAAGGACATAACACGGATTTCATCGAACCTTTCAATTTTTGCTTATGCACTCTTTCACGCTCATTGTCGAGGGCACGCAGCCGTGCAATTTCCTGGGCTACCAGAGTGGTGTCTGAGCAGAAACTGAGCCACTTATCATGGGAGCCAATAGTGAGTGTAATCACCTGTGGGGTTTTTCTTTTTCAAGTCTTCCAAGACATTGAGAGCTTTGTCAAAAAAGCCTTGTTCTCCCAACGCCTTCCCTTTCCGAAACATGGCTTTATAGTTATTTTCGTTCTTTGCGAGGGCCTGTTGGAAATGGTAAGTGACTTGGTGTGCCTTACTTTGAAAGTGAATAACTATACTTTATCGGCTGTCTCTAGAGCCCGTTTCCAGTTTTGGTTCTTGAGATGGCATGCTGACATGTTTGCGTATATCTTCTCTAGAATGTCGTCCACCTGAATCTGTGTAAGAGTCCAGTAGGCGATTAGATCTTTGGGAACCCACCTCTGTCCTTTCTTTTCCTTTAGAACCTTCTGTGACATCCGTGGGAGATGGTGAAGCTATCCCTAAGCTTTGCAGCGCGTTTCTAGACGATACTGTGAGCTCAAGATAGAGTGTAGTAATCTCATAATGAAGGCATACTTATCAAGACCATGGAGGTACATAAGCGCCTGATTCGTTCAGCTAGCCGTGCAATGATAGATTGTAATCGATTACCTCGTGGTAAGATTTCAAAGCTTACATGGAAGACTGAGCGACTTTATAGTCCACATCGATAACATGGAATACGCACCATCTTTCACGTTCCCCAATTTGAATGCTTGGTCTGCTGCGTCCTTCTTTTGTTTCGCCGTAGCAAGCTTGAAAGCGGTTGCTGATGGAACATCGCCCAGTTCTTCGGCCATTAATCCAGATATTTGCGTTTTATATATGTACAATCGTCTTAGTAGAGTCTCGGATCGAAAGTGGGTGATCAAAGGCGGCGTTTATTATCGCGTCACAGGCTGTGCCACTTCTATGTGTACTTGCTTGGTCTGAGGCTTGAGCAAGTTGCCATCAAATATGAAGCCCTACCTAGTTCACACCTCGCTCGTTGTCCACATCCCATGTCTCTCCTCGCCAACATTGTCGGCTTTTCATTAGTTGGCCTTGCAGCCAGGATTGGCCAGCTTGGAATCCAGAAACAAAATCTATTCATGAGTGTGTTTCTGTTCCGCATTCAACCCGTTGACATCCTGGCTAAAATTCTTCAACTTCATCTTATCCTCTAGACCCGGGAGGCCATTTACTTTCAATGGGTGTATTTGGATACGCCGGATATTGGGCATATAAGTGGGAGATTCGGTCTACCGAGCTTTTGGCGGAGAAGCGCCAGGAAATCTTGGAACGCCGGCAAAAACAAATGCAGAAAATAAAACAGGAATCGGTTCTCGCAGAGTCGTAGTGAAGTTGGATGTTACCTCACTACTTATATACAACCAGTGGAGCTCCTACTGTGCGTTTGGTTCTTGTCTTTCGTCCTGACCCGACTGACCCGTATTTCAGGGGTTTAGAGGATCATGTATTCTAATCTTTCAAAATAAAATGCCTGAGGCACCGGTTCTTTTCAAAGCAATCATTTCCTGAGGATCTTTTTTTCCCCGACTTATCTACCAGAATTGGATGAAAATTGACTTACGCAGGCCATTTAATTTAGGCTGTCTCCCATGGTTGCCCATGTCCATTTGGTTCCTGAGGCCTGAACCATCACTCTTCTTGTACTGTGCCGTGGATTTTATATTGCCACAAAGGTCTTGCCAGATTCCTGTTTTCCGGAGGGAACGGGTGATTGACTTTCGATCCTGAGGACCTGATCGCGATAAGCACGTCAAGACAGGAATTCATTCGCTCATTTGGTTCAGTGAAATCCCCCAAGGCACCGACCTGTGATTGGTCTTTCTATTTCGATCTACATTCTATACTATTGTCAAGCTACATACCCGAAGTACCGGAGAAAGCGAGGAAACAGCGGAGAACTGAGTTCTGTGAGTTAATACTAGCGTAAACGGTGTCTCTCTGAGGGGGTTAACCAAGCTAGCGATGCAATACTACGGTAAGTGACTTGTTCTTTGATTTGTAGCTACTGCATAAAGGTCATGGCTGCCTTGTATGCATCGTGCAGTTCTCACGGGCCTTCTATATAACACACGCCGTTTTCCAGGAACTTCAGAAGTCATTAGAATGATTTCAATAGACGAAAAAAGAGTGAGTGGAACAGAACAGAGTAGAAGCAAATTGTTAGAGAGGGAGAAAAAAGAGCCGATCAACACCAAAAAAAAGAAAAAAAAAAATTGATGAAAAAAATAGATGTCGCAGCTTTCGAGACGGAAAAAAAAGGGGTGGGGGGTGCCAAATGATAAAAAGACATGATGGTGAATAAACTACATGGATTGAGATGAAGAGAAGGAAAAAAAAGTGGATACTGGAACCGGTCGAGATCTAGGTAAGATAAAGAATAGGCCTGAGGTTGTCACGTGCGCGGAAGGGCAATGGGTAGGTGATACACGCTCGTCCAAGCGAACAATTCGAGGGAAGGGAGGGTAGATATCAATCAACAAAGAAAAAAAAAGTAACTGAAAGCAAGGAGTGTGTTGCTCCATCAAAAAAATGATACGAAGCTGGCAGAGGGACTATCAAAAAAAAAAGAGAGGAAACAATTGATGATGCAAAACAAGGATTGTAAGACGTCAAACGTTAAAAAAATTGGAAGGAATGTCCGCGAAGGTTTCAAAAAATGCAATGAGCGTAAGGGATTTTTGATACATCAGAAAAAGGAAAAAAATTCCACAAATCCGTAGATGTCAATGATAGGTTGATATGTAACTATGTATGTAGTACAAGAAAGAAAAAGGAGAGACGATAGCGCATAGACCGACAGAACAAGAGAAAGGAAACGAGAGAGGGGACTCCAAGATGGGGTTTGTGACAAGGAATGTGTGTAAGCATTGAAGCGATGAAAAACAAGTATTGTGGAAGGAAGGTGAGCGTATTTGTTCAAGACAAATCAAGCAGGCAGAAAATTTCTGAAGGATGGTGGGTTCTATACGTGGCGCAAACCGTGTCAGAAGCTGTGCGGGGGAAGGGGAAAGTGGATTCCTTTGAGTGGACGAGGTGTATGGTTTGTCGCTGTCGCGATGGTGGTGTGCACATGCGCAAGGTGAGGGAAGAGTGCCTTTTTTGCCTGTGTCGGATCCCGAGAGGGTAGATGTATGTACGGGAGAGTGAATAGAAGAAGCTATATAACATCTTTTTAACAAAGAAGAAAT
>Ga0193742_1000070_pt1 | contig 68956 bp, 88 predicted proteins | sample L2c1metaG_FD_165511 | JGI IMG/M metagenome (GOLD analysis project Ga0193742, IMG submission 165511) | Soil microbial communities from a riparian zone of the East river system, Colorado, United States - L2c1 | ecosystem: Environmental > Terrestrial > Soil > Riparian zone | place: USA: East River... | reverse complement strand
GTAATGGTGGCACTGAACAATGGTGAGGCGGCCATCATCGGAGACACCGTCGGAGCCGACCTTTGATTGTTCTTCGGAAAGAACGTGACCGAGCACGGACCATGACAACACCCCGTACTCTGTCCCAATACATTGCTTTCTCTTCTCGCACTATTGCTTCTGCTCCCAAATATCTATCAGGAGCTTGACATTTCCTCAAAGACCTTTACCTGGAATTCGACCGAAGTCGCAACCACCCTCTGGTTTTATCGACTATTCGTGGTTCGAAGAAAATCCACGCAGATCCCATCATACGAAAACTTCCTTTGCACCTCTCTCATATTTCCACCTTTGTTGATCACAGCAAAGCCACCCGATCTTACAACAACTTACTTTTTGCGACTATGACATCCTGCACTTTCTATGGATGCCATCGCATGGGCGAATTGGTTGTAAAGTCTGACAAGACCCTTTTCGATTGGCGAAAAATCATCAAACGATCATCACTAACCTTTTCTAATCATCGAGCTCAGTATCATCTCCCTTATCACAAGGCTGATCCTTTTTATCGTGGTTCTGATGTGGTTTTCTCCCAGCATGCAGTGGCTGACCCAGTGAACCTTTTGAAAACCTACACTTCACTTCGTGATGCTTGTCATGGAGCCCACATGCCTCTCTTCCTTTGTGAGGATGGATCCATCCCAAACCGTGCCTGGTTTGACATAAAAATTTTCACGTTCCTCTCTCATGATTTTGGTGGTCATTCGGCTTGTGCTGGTGGCGCGACTTATTTTGCCTCTCTGGGTCTTTCAGACTCAATTATACAAGCTCTCAGCTGCTGGACCTCTTCCACTTAAAAAATATATATTTACGACAATCCAACTATCCGTGCAGAACAACAATGCTACATCTTTTTACCTCCACCATCCCCCTCACACAACATTTGTACGTTTCTTTTTAGCCTCTGCTCGTTTGCTCCACATCATAATATAGGGTCCACCAGTTTTTTCCGGTGCTGGACCGCTTATCTGCTACTTCATCCTTTATAAGCTCAAGGCTTAGGTCAACGTAAAGGCAGATTCCAAGGGTAGGGAGCCTTTTCGAAGGCCTCTGCTCCTTGCTTTCCACAGAGGCGGGCTTCCTCCCATTCTTTCTTTACATCTACTTTCTAGCTAACCTACGAAATTCCCCCCCAGCAGTTGGCTCCGCCACACTACCTCAGACTTTTCAGATTGATGATGTCTGTCTAGACTACCGTTGAGTCAGTGCTATACTTTTAGCAGATGCTGTCTCAGCAGGTGAAAGGTCTAGGGAGTCATTTGTCATTTAAAATAAACCCTGGGCCTTCTCCCCTGGATCCTTACGATTCCCCCGAGATCGCCCAGGTAAGTTATTATCATAACTTCATATCCACTCTTATTTATCGAGTTACAGGCTTCGCCTACTCGTTATCTAAGTAAGAACTCATCCATAGCGATGCCAAAGTTCAGTTCAGTTCAGTTCTTCAACCATTTTTGAAGAACCGAGAACCGAACCGAAAGTCCCATTGCTGAACTGAACCGGAACCGGAACCGAAAAAACCGGTTCTGTCGGTTCTGTTCGGTTCTAGAACCGGTTTGAACCATCGAACCGATGTCTCTTTCTTTTATTGGTAATTCGTAGTTGTTTATTCATTATTACACTACAATTAGCAATAAATAGGGTCTCCCCCATGTTCCGCCCTCTCTGTCCGTGCCTTCTAATTCGACTTTGTGTCCGCAAACGACGCCGCTCGTTTTCGAGTTTTTGTCTTGGCATGTTTTCTGTCGCTTTCGGTAGAGTAGATGTACCTATAAGCGTTGTTAATACATTTTTACTGAATGAAATGATTAAACATACCTTTTAATCTTTCAGTGTCCGTTGGCATTGAGGGCAGGAGTGTCAGACTCCATCTCGTATGGTGAATTGAGGAGTGGGTGGTTTGTTGATGTCGTGTTGATGTTGAAAAAATAATAAAGTTGAAAAACGGCTGACGCCGGACTAATCAATCACTTTCAAACTCCGATTTTGAACACTCGTCGTGAAGTATTTAACATATTTTATAGTCAATTGTGCCCCTAAAATTACAAAAAAAAATATCAGTAGAAAGTTCGGTTCGAACCGGTTCGAACCCGGTTCTCAAAAGTTTGGAAATTGTAGAACCGAGAACCGAACCGACAGCCCAATAATCATGGACTGAACTGGACTGAACCTGAACCGACAGTTCGGTTCTTTCGGTTCTCGGTTCTTGCATCAGTTCGGAACCGAACTTTGGCATCACTACTCATCCACCACTGGCTTCACCACCTCGGACCCCTTCTCGCATTGTTTACTTACTTAATTAACTAGATCTCAATCAACTTCAACCATTTAATCGCCTTTTTATTTCGCGGCCCACCCTCCTGCACCCTCTTCTCTTATCATTCTGCCTTTCTGCTTTTCATTTCTCCTCCGCTACGACCCCACATCTGTACAGTAGTTTCTTTTACTTTTCTCCATACACGTTTGTTACTATGTAGTTTACTCTTGCTCCCTCTTCTTCATTCGCGTCCGTCCTTTTGTATTTATATTTCTGTCAGCTATAAGCCTCTGCTCGTTAGCTCCAGATCATAATATAGGGTCCACCGGTTTTTTCCGGTGCTGGACCGCTTATCTGCTACTTCGTCCTTTATAAGCTCAAGGCTTAGGTTGAAAGACACCACTTAAAAATCATTTGATCTTATGCTTTTTTGACACTAGAAATATATTTGAAGATGACTAATACAGTGCTCGTCTGATTTGAGTATGATATAAACTGTGATGGGAAGTTTTGACAGCAGTGCTTTTGCAAATGCCCAACTTCACAAGGTCACTGCACTTCCCACAAGGTCGATATGCAGAAGGAAACTTGTCATAAGGACTAAAGAGGTTAACTATGTCCGATTTAGCAGAGATTCAAATATTTTGGCGCTATTCTAGGTAAGGTGCTGAGGTGACAAAAGGCAGGAGATTTGGGTGTGACGAGGAGAGGGGGTTAGCGATAGTACGATAGTATAAGCAGACTCGATCTCGTAGCTCCCCTTTGTTTTCGGTACTTTGTCCCAAGCCCCTTCTTCGAAGGTGAGCGGAATGCGAAAAAATCACCATATAAGGCTCTGTTTGCAGAGCAGATAACTACCGGCAGAAGATGGCGGCTTGGACCGAACCTACCCTAAGGCTACCTTACATCTGGTAGACGGGCACTAAGTTACAAAGCCAAACTTTATTTACAAAGACATTTTTCGACACCTATTTCCTGCCTTATTTCTCGGACATATGATACTGTGGTCTACTGTGGTAGAGAAAGTGGAGTCGGGAGCGGGTCATATCAGTGGTGCCACCCAAGGGAAAACGAAAGAAGCATAGTTAAAAAAAAAACATATTCTAGATCTAATATATAGCGAAATTCAAAAAGATGTCTAAGACTTCTAAGTGCTTGGCGTCCTGGTAGCGCTCTGCCAAAATGACAGCTTTCCTCTGTAGGTCATAATCCAAAGTGAAGAACCTTTTAAGCATTCTCTTTTCTTTTTGATATCCAACAGTTTGGGTGGTAAACGTTAAACGTTTAAACGGTAAACATGTGATCAACCGTTGCTCCTTTCCACAAATTCCAGCAACGGACTGCTGAGGGAGCATTAAGTTTCAGGGGTCCTTGTTCAACCCAATCGCTATTGCATGCGTGCTGGGATCTTCAAGCCACATTTAGCCAGGTAGAATTCATGATGTGTGGAAGTGTGTGAGCGAGTGCAAACCTTTCTATTAGTATTATCGGCAATAATTTCTGCTACTTTTTAGGTACATATGTCGGATCAGTACTTCGTCGGATCCTCACCTTTAATGCTTCCCTGCATCCACTGCTTGGATCTATTCCAAACTTTTTAATGACTCTATCAGAACTGAAAATGTATCTGGTGTCCTTTTTGTATAAGTGGGGGGGATGAGAGTAAGGACATAAACATGAGAGAAAAGATCGCGTTTGCCGAGCTTCGGCTCATCGGAGATTGAACGCCTTGAAGGTTTCGCGACCCACATAATATTAGATTACGGCGCGTCCATTGGCCGCGCAAGCCGTACTATGCCGATGATCGTACAACTTATTTGGATTATAACAATACTACTATTGATGTATGCCTTTAATTGTATTACATAGACCTTCGCTTTCTCCTGCTTTCCAATCGTTTTCGAGCTGTATCCTCAGCTGCTACATTTACTGCTATCTTAGTTCTTAGTTCCTTGGTTTTCCACGGATCCGTTGAAGCTTTCCCCCATTTATTATCCCAGCCTAATCCGATTACTTGCATTTCTAACAACCTGCATTCAAATTGTATACTGTGCATAGCCAAAGTTTGAAATTTGAAAGTTTATTGCTTTCGGACCCTAGAGCTTTGTTGGAGATGACTCCTCGTTCAGTTAGTGGCATAGCATCCAGATGCATGGTAACTTGGGCAAGGCACCTTGGGCAGGGCACCTTAGGCATGCCTTATAGTCATACCTATTTTTAATACCGCAGTCTTTGCCCGTCGGTGCCTGATCAGTTTTTCTAACCTGCCTCAACATCCGCCAACCACGAGGTTAAACTTTGGCCTTCCTGACCCATATGTCAGGGGTCCTACTTTACCCCGCTTACTTACGTGCGTACTTATAATTGGTCAGGTAGGAGAATAAGCCAGTCCTTACTTTCGGGCCCCATTCTCATTCAATGCCTTCCAGCCATTCCGTGACCAGTCGACAGACAGTCGATAATCATGCTCGGATGACAAGGAGGGTCTTATGGAAATTGGATTGTCATATATTGCCCCCATTAGCTCTAGTAACTCTCGTCTTCTTCTGAATAGTTTAAGTTAATGATGATACTCCTCTTTCTGTTCAGCTATGGTTGGCAAATTTTATCGACAGAAGTAACATTGGAAACGCAGGGTACTTGAAAAACTCAGCCTCGACTCGTACGGGTGCATTGATTATTTTACAGGATTGCAGGACTTCAACGCGATTTACACTTGCATGCAAATCAATTCAATACCGCTTTGGCAGGTGAGTATCTCTAGGAATCAACTTGATCTTTGCTCACTGCCCTGTCTCGAGAACAGTTTTTTATGTCACGTAAATACATCGATATTCCACTTGTTGCTTATCACCAACCGGAAATCTCAGTTATATCCTTATCGAACTTCCATCCAATGTTGCCTTGAAGAAGTTGAAGCCCAACGTGAGTGGTCGTTGACTCGTTGTCCAGATATATTTAACCAATTTAGTAAATTTAGCGTTGGATTCCCCTCCTTGTAGTTCTTTGGGGGATGGTCACCACTTTGACTTCCTTGGTCTGTCTCGATTGTATAATTTTAATTTTCTTTAGTGACTGAATTGCTCAGATCCACAACTTCCAAGGCATATTAGCTATCAGACTATTCCTGGGTCTGTGCGAAGGAGGCCTGCTTCCGGGCATAGTATAAATCCTTTGCAATTCCCAGTGTCACAACCCCTGATTGTCCCTATCCTCGCAGATTCTGTACTTGAGCACTATGTATAAACGCCATGAGTTGCAATTGAGGTATTTCTTCACCCTATGCCTTGGAATTTCAGAGGTTGGTTGACATAGTCATCGTTGACAGAGTGGGGATTTTTTACGCTTCTGGTATATCTTTCACCTTTCCTTTTCTAGACCCGGTTCTGACACTTCATTTGCAGCATCTCTCTCTGGCGCCTTTGGAGGTTAAATGATTTCTAGTCGCTGAGAAGGCACAACACTTATATAAGCAATAGGGCTTCTTGCGACTGCCATTTTGAAAATGGATGGAATAGCCGGCTTGGCCGGTTGGCGGTGGATCTATGTAATGCTCAGCCTTTTATTTTCGGTCTATTTCCAAACATCACGTTTACCCTTTTATTTTAACAGATCCTCGAAGGACTTGCCACGGTTGTCACCGGCTTCATGGCCGCATTTGTTTTACCCGAAACTCTGGAAAATGCGCCATTTTTAACGGAAGAGGAGAGAGTGTTTGCGGGTCAGCATTTCAATTGAATATTTATCAAAGTTATTTACCTTCTAAAACCATCTGCTGGGTTTAGTGAAGCGTTTTCGGTTGGATGATTCGAGAATTTCCGATCCTACTGTTGAAACTGGTGCACAAACTTTTAAGCCTGAGGATACAAAGGGCGACGGCGACATGTATCTGGAACATGCCGACTTCTCTAAGTCACTCAAAAATGCGGAGAAAGATCCCGAGGAGGAAAAATATGAGTGGAGGGAAGTTGTTCGAGGTTAGACCATCTCAACTTCCCATATATGATTTATGAGCTACCCGGGGCATTCAAATAACTTATAGGAATATTCGATATTCAGACTTGGCTAACTGGGTTTGCGTATTTTGGGCTTATTGTCAGCTTATACTCCTTTTCCTTATTTCTGTAAGTATCAGGTATCAACTGGAGTCTCTATTTGTCTAATTTTTGTAGCCCGACGATCGTCGCCGGCCTCGGATATAAGGAATCTCAAGCTCAGCTCCACACAGGTTGGTTTCACGCTTCCTCCTTTGTTCCATCCAGTTCAAATACCTCCTACAGTTCCACCTTACGTCCCAGCTGCTGTTCTTACAGGTGAGTATTTCATTCTGAACTATAAGATAGGTTTGACACAAACATCTGTCGTTATAGTGGTTGTAGCATTCTTGAGTGATCGATTCAAGTGGCGAGGTCCTTTCATCTTGATTTGTCTTCCCTTCGCTATGATTGGTGAGCACCTAACATTTCAACTTTAATCACCGGGAGACCATTTGTGCAGGTTATATCCTCGCGATCACGGCTGACAATAATCGCACTCGATATATTGCGGTTTTTTTTATGGCAGCCGGAGTGTCCGTCCTTTTTTGTTATTTTCCAAATTGTGACTCTCATTGGAAGTCAACTTCAGCTATCCGTCAGCACCATGTATTCTGTACGTTTCGCTCCATGTATCTACGTATATGACTGACGGTAATTGTCATAGCTCAATCCTTCCCAACAATAGTAGCGGTCATTACAAGAAAGCAACTACGACTGCATTACAGCTGGCTATAGCCAACAGCGGGTGAGTTCTCTCTCCTTATAAAGTTTTATCATTGCCTACATTCATTTGTTTATTTAACTTTCTAGTGGCTTCGTAGCTACATTTGCTTATACCCCAGGTTAGACGTTTGTGCTATCCTGCTTCCGGCTGTGTTTATTCTCAACGTTTGGCATGATCATATAGATCAGCAGCCAAAATTCATACGTGGTCATACCATAGTTCTTTCTTTTGTCGTATTGGCGTGGGTCCTCATTGCATTCAATGTGTAAGTCGCCTTGCATACAATGAATCAACCCCTGACAGATGCCTCCGACCGATAGGTGTTATTGTCTGTGGGAGAACAAAGCACGCAGAGATGGGAAAAGAGAAGATAACTTAACCAAATACAAAGCTTTGATAAATGAAGGTAAAACACAAGCGCCAATCGGTGACAGACACCCAAATTTCCGTTTCACGCTGTAATGTGATGATTCTATGATAAGTCCTATGATAGCTCTGCTTGTTACAATAAAGGGATACAAATATCGTTGCTATGATTACATATATGCGAAAGGAAAGACAGCCTCGTGTAAGTGATGAAGGATGGTAGATAAGCAAGATTTCAGAGACAATACGGGATAGAAGTAGGTCCACATATATGAGAGCTAAGGTTTGGAGGTCAAGCATAAAATCTAAGGGCAAATGAGCAAGAGAATATGATGACCGAGGATCTCGAACCTACTTTTTGTTAATTTGGAACAGGAACAACTCAAAATTAACTTTGACTTTGCCATTGAACAATGCAAGCGACGGTCGCTTTTCGTATTTAGCTTGCAGAAGGTCCTCCATTCGGATGTCCTCAGACGCAATACGCGAAGAAACACCAAGCATAGTCGACTCAAGCAACAGGTTAAAAACCCCGGCAAAGTCGGACGAGATGGTGAGCTGAAGTTTGTCAAATTGGCGAGGTGAATATTGATCAATAGATAGAAGAATGCCCCTCTCGTAAAGTTTTTTGGCAGAATAGATATGCGAACCGAATTGCGGTGCCTGACCCGACCTTTGAAGATCTCGAAGATGGAAGTATTGCATGGTAAAAGGCATCACAAATCTCTTTTTTCTACTTCAGATTTTAGTAGCTGAAGAGAGGTGTTTAGCCCGAACTCGTACCCTTTTCCCCTTTGCATTGTGTTCATAGCAGTTTCCACGTAATTGTGGTAGCTGTCGATTTGCTCCTCGAAGTACTTCTTACTTTCAGCCAGTTGCCGAAGGGCCTCGTTCATACTTTCCATTTCTTGTTGACGTTGGAGACGTTTTCTATGCTTGCTGCGCACGTCTCCAGCAATTGCGTTAAGAATTCCTTGGAATCCATCCTCACGAGTAATTTTGCCTTGTTGCTCGAGCTCTAGAAGATTTGAGATGGCTAGAGCCTTCACTGCAGCAAATTTCAACCTAGAGTAGCTTCAGCAAGGACATAGACCATTTTATTTTTAGTAAACCCACGATCGAATATCTTCAAGACGGTAGGCGGAATCACCCGCCGCTGCCGATGGCTGACGTCTCGGAATTTGGCGCATCTCGGTCTCGATTTCAGCCTCAAGTATTTCTTCCCACATGAGCTCGTCATTCTCAGTAACAGGCCTCATCAATGATTCCAACAGATCTTGGGCAGGTTGGACTCGGAGTATAGCTAGTACTCCCCGCTTGGCTTGGACCCAAAGTGTTTTCTCCTCCGCGTGAGGATCTTTATTAGAGTTAAACTACATTATTCATGCATTGAAAATATTCCAGAGCTCACCATGGACAAATGCGAAGCGATTTGTAAGCTCCAAAGTGATCGCAGTTTCTCGAGCATCCTTCAACTCTTCATTATCCAGGGTCGGAACACCACCCAATTCTGCTAAGATGACTTTCATTGCGTCATCCGGACCTGTTGACTGGTTTTGTTTTCAGAACGTGAATTATTTGGCAAAATAAAGAACGAACGAGGAAATTTTGGTGTTGAAGAAGTAACGAATGAATAGTATAAATCTCATTTGGTGAGATATAGATAGGTTTGGGTTGCACAGTTGCATCTAAAAATTCGTGCGCATGAAATTGTGTTTCAGCATCTGGAACGGAAGCCACTAGGTACCATGTCAGAACTGAAAACATGGATGAGAAACTGACTTACCTTCAATCAACCAAGCTGTGATTTGTTGAATGGCCTTCCTGACAAAGTCGTTGATAGGGACATAGCTTGGTTTATCATCACCAAATTCCGACCCACTGATAATTTGAGTTAGAACTTTAGAAATTTGAGCAAGATTCTTTTTTCCGGCCGTGAGGTTGATCGTTTTAGGGACAATGTCGAATGCTTCTGGCGACCTGTGGAGCCTTGAATAGGTGTAGCACACTACAGTGAACATAAACTTACATCAAAGCAGGATTGATATAGCGATAAAAGACCAATCTGGCAATGCATGCCCCATAAAGCTCCTCTGGAGCCCCCGGAAATTTGTCCTAATGAAAGGTGAGCTCGAAATCTTTCGCGAGTAGAAGTGACCCACCCGAAGACATGACAGTGTCTCTCTAGTCAGGTACCGCATACTGTATGGCATTCTTTTCGTTGACTGTATCATGGCATTAACGAATGCCTCAGTCCACCACTGTAAAATCTGAAGGTCTAACCACAGTTCAGGTCCAGGAGAGTACAAACTCAGAAAGACTTTAACATACGACGAATGTATATGGCCCTAGTGTCTGGATCAGAAACTGCTTCCCTGAAAGGGACGTCTTTGGGCAAGGAACTAGGTTTGCCAGACCTCATTTCCTCAATGTCAATGCGCGTTTGGTGGATCTAGCAAGATGAAAGTTTAACAAACCTTGGAATCAAAAAATATTGGACGCACAACAGTCGGATCGGCTTCAAGATCAAGATCTTCTGCATCAATAACTTCCCGAACGATCGCTTGGAAGGCTTCTCGTACAAATGGCACCTGTCTAGGATGAACATAGCGATCTGCAATATTCATGTACATAGGATGTCCAGAGACGATGGCGTCGATAGATACTGCATTATCAATCTCCTCCTTAATGGCAAGCTAACTACTGTTAGACTCGAGATATCAAATACTGGCATCTGGACATACCTGGAATAGCTTCAACAACAGAAAGTCTTCTCTACGATCCTGACCATAACCGAAGAGGGTCAAAACAACACGTTCTGTAAAGTCGCGACTTGTCTCTGGTGTATCTTCTTTCGAGAGGCGAATAAACAACTGCGTCAAATATTCACCGCGGGTCTGTAGAAGGCAGAATAATTGTTGATATAGTTCGAGTTTCCGGCGGGCATCTTGGTCCACAGTATTTGGGCCTGAAAACGGATCTCCATGGGCAGCAAGAAGCGATACGCGTGCGGCATGTAAGGCTGCGTTATCTCCCCCATGTCTTTTCCGGGCTTTGATCAAATCTTCAAAGCTTTTGAGGTTTTGAACAACAAGTGCGATCTTCGTGTCCAAGTCATGTACGTCGTTCTCAAGCGCCTGGTTTTCCCTGATGTTCTCAACGACCCGTTTACGCAATCTTTCGACTTTGATTTCTTCTTGAAAGTCAGCTTCGGAGTCGTCGAGAAGGTGAACAAAATTCTTGATCGTTCCAACAGTTACATTCTTGCCCAATGTCAATTGTCGGTATTGCTCGCGCATCTCTTTAGCACGGAAGAGGGACTGGATTTTCACAACCCTGCTCAAATTAGCACGGTAGTACTCCATTTTTTCCCAGAAGGTCCGTCGCTGCATAGCCCCACGTAACATCGCCTGCAAAATGGTTGCAACCGGATGACTTCGGCGTAGATGGTCTCTCCATGCTCGAAAATCGCGTCTCAATATGGCGCCTCGACTGGCCGCTTGAAAGCCTTTGACATCAGGAGCCGACATCTCTAATTTCTTATCAAGTTCCCTGTGCTGGTTGCGAATGATTGAGGCCCTGGCCAAAGCTTGTAAACGGCCCACCGCATTGATGGTTTGGACGTTGATCAACGCTTTGTTGATACTGTTGTGCTGCTGCCGAATAAGGTTCGCCCTTGCGCGTGCTTGGAAACCTATGACTACACTGGTGGCCCTCCGGAGACCACGAATAAGTACGAGGAGTCGTTTCCTGGCTAAGTACGTCCTTGCAGCAGCCTGTATCCGAATGATGACGTGGGCGACGTTTTCAAGCTTCGACATTTGAGAACGTAACTTGCGTCGCATTATAAGCCCTCTGCAGTGCGCTTGAAGTACGATAACATAGGCTTCCCGACGTTTCAACGCAAGCTGCTTCTTTTTCATTGCCTTACGTACTAAGGCTCCTCGAGCATAGGCCTGGAAGGCAACAATGGACCATCCCACTTCAGGCATGATGAAGAATTTAACGATTTGTTGTTGAGTACGACGAAGAAGGTTGCCTCGGGCAGTGGCTTGCAATCGCTTTGTTAGAGGACTGATTTTGCGCAATGCAGCTTTGAGACGAGCAAAACGATGTCGTTGCAGCACTCCGCGAACCTGTGCTTGAAGTTTGTTTATATAAAATGTTGACCCTCTCAAAAGGCGCAGTTGTGCGGCCCATCTTCTTCTCACAAGAGTACTGCGAGCTCTGGCTTGCAATGCGACCGCCCATGGGGAAAGAGTGCTCTGTGCTCGCCGTTGGGCTGCTATCCTGCGCCGAATCAATAAACCGCTGGCATGTGTCTGTAGTTTATAAACATGGCGCTCAGCCAGACGCATCCGACCTTTCAGGGTAGCTAATGACCTTCGCGCAAGGTATCCTCGTGCCCAAGCTTGAACGGCGATAATGGACGACTCTTCTTGGAGAAGTAGTCTATCAATTCCTGCATAAAATACATCAAGTTTGATCGTTCCCGTTGATGAATTACCACTCACTGTCATCTTCAGTTTCAATCTCAATTTCAGGCTCCTCGTTGATTTCCTTTGCCAATTCTCTCCCCACATTGCCGAAGTTAGGCATGGCCACGCCTGCTTCCTTGAGTCCTTTTTGGGTTTGTTGAAGTTGATCGTCTGAGAAGTGCAATTGGCCCAATAAGTTGCCAATTCGTTGAGCCATTCCTCGACGGGCAAGAAGATGACTTAAAAAAGCAGAATTGGGTATAAACGAGTGTTAAAGTATTGGGAAGATGGTGACGTACCTTAATGCATGGATGCAATATATGACCTTGGGAAGGTTTTTTTTCTCGTACAAATCAGTGAGCTCGAATATAAATCCCTTTCACCGAGATACGACAAATTAGTGGCAGTCTTTCGGATCCTGTATAATGGCCTACCTCCGGTAACCCGACTTCACGGACGAAGTTGAAAAAATGGTTGATGTTATCAGAATGTCGAAAATCCAATTTAGGCGCCTGACAAAAATGTGAATTTATTCCAAGATTGTTACGCAAGACGCCCATACCTCATATATCTTCCTAACTGCGGACTCGCCTTGAAAGGCTCGAACGAGCTTGGCCAAAACTACTCCATTACGAAGGCCGTCCTCCAGTTCCACAACACCAAATTCCAATTCTTCCCCCAAGCAACCTTCTATCCATTGTTGTGCTTCACCGACATGACAAAGGTACTCATATGCTTGGATGAAATGACGTTGTTTATCGGCCCACGAGCCTCCGAGAAAGCGAGAAGAGGGCGTCGGGTTGGGAAGAGTGTTGGGTGCTTTCAAATGTAAGCGACCGGGCAGTCCTGCAACCCCATCAACGACTCCTGGTTGGGTCATATCATGTCTGTGCATGTCAATATTAAAATCACGGTCACGTAAGGATCTCCTCTTGTCAAGACGAGGAACGGGTTCAGCCTCTTTCTTCACAGAACTCTCTCCTGCAGCCCAACTGTCATCGCCATCACCGCTAGCAATCCGTGGAAGGTGGTTTCCAAGCCTGCGCCGCGATCCTGCCGACAACGCTTCACCATAAGACCCTGACTTCTTGCCGGCCATATATGAGCTTCGATAAGGAGTTGGATGCATCACTGATGATGCTGCTGGTGATTTTGTGGGAGAGCTTTGTCGGTCGAGTGGCACGATGTCGACCTTAGAGCGCAGTGATCCAGTCCAGGACAACGGCCGATGATTGGTGTGACTGTCAGCGGTTTGTCTGCTGAGTTCCGAGTACGATATGTGAAATGATGGCATCTTCGACGATTCTGATTTGACTGGAGATGTTGAAGCCACAGAATACAACTTCTCATTTGAATTCGAATTGGATATGGCGTCTAATGTGTTTGCTCTGCGTGCATGAGGTGAGCTGACACTTGTTGAGGGGACGTTGGTAGAAAGGCTTGGACTAGTCTCTATGGTGTTCGCATTCCGAATGGGTTGCTTAGACGATGATTCCTGTGGTATCCGTATTCGATGAGGCGTTGCAGATACTGGTGAGTCGGCTTCAACTGATACCCCCGTACTGTTGGGGGAGAGGGGTGATGCGATTATGGGAGCAGGCAAGGTTTGCCGTTTGAGATACTTCGGTGTATTTGTTATCCCAGTCGTTGAAGTGAAGCTCGTTGGAGTGACAGGTCGGTCTCCTGAAGCATGTTGATCTAGTACAGTGTAAGCCATTCCCATACCGGGGAGATTAATAATGTTACTTCTTAATGTATCTTTCGTTGGACTTGACGAAGGAGTGTCATCTAACATTGCCTCCCGTGAGCGTTCTTCCCACTTGCCCCGTACAAGATCCAAACTGCTTCCAACTCGGTGGGCAGGTGTCCATCTCCTGGGAGTCACGGATCCCACAGAAGATCCAGTTGTGTTAGTTAAGAGATTGATATTCGATTGGGAATTGCTCCGCGATAATGGACCGGCTCCACTACGAGAAGACGTTCGTTCTAACAGCCGGGTTTGGTATGCAAAAGGTGCTGAAGAGCTAGACCGTGAGCCCGTCGAGGCATTGGATGACACAGAATTCGAGCGATCCATTCGTACTAGCTATGTCATGCTAGAGCGAAGGGTGGTCAAGAGGTTCAACTGAGGATGCCAGTTTTATTTAATTGACATCACGTGCTATATTGTAATATTTTTAGTAAATTTGTAATTAGACATCATGATGGATCCAATTTTTCGTAGCATATCCATTTCTTTTTCTCAACTATATGCCTGAGTTTCTTGTGTAACGTAGCTAGTAGCAATTTTCATTCTCATACAGTACTAATGTTTCAACTCTACTTAAGGATCTGCGAAGGGTATTTTTATTTAAAATAAGCACAAACGACCGTGAATCATAAACATCACTATCTAATGAATGAATCATAACTTTGCAGTAATAGTGTTATTTTGACCAGATCTTCTTAACCACTCTTTCGCTGCCACCTTACGCAACTCGGGTTTGAGGATCTTGCCAGAAGGTGTACGTTCTACCAGGAAGATTTAGATGAGATTTAGACATTTGAAGCAGGGTTCATACTAAATGGCTCGTCCTGAATGACAATCATGACCGGAACAGAAAACTTCGGCAAGCTGAAAAGATGTTAATTTAATATCCCCATCGCCGGATAATGTATACCTTTTCTCAGCGATGGATTTCAATGACGCTTCCGTTACCTTGCTCTGATACGCCGACTTGATAGAAACGACAGCTGCAACGAGTTCCCCTAGTCGTGCATCTGGAACGCCTACGGCGGCAACCTCTGATACACGCTCATCTGCGTAGAGCACATTCTCGACTGAAACGGAATTCTGGATTCTGGTTAGGATGATAAGAAAGACCGGAATCGGAACTGACAATGTTCTCTCCGCCACGAATAATGATATCCTTGACTACACACAAGAGATTAAGAGAATAAATTTGCTCAACATAATGCTAACCACTCACTTCTATCTCGAATATAGAGGAATCCGTCGTTATCGAGTAACCCCAGGTCCCCTGTTTTGAGCCAGCCATCTTTCGTCATAACCTGTGGACGCAGTCTATCAATAAGGTTGGAGCTTCTGAAGACGTCTTGACGGAACGAATGACCTTATCAGTTGCCTCTGACAAAATCTGCATCAGTGGCCAATATCCTATGAAATCGAAAAGGCTACCTTGATCCCTCCAATAACCTTTCATCACATTAGGACCTCTCAGCCATACTTCTCCAACAGTGCCTGGAGAAACACTGGTATCTCCATTCATTATGATAATGTCGTTCACAGGTGAGGCCAAGCCGCTGTTGTCGTGTCACTTACTTCATATTGACGTCAATAAGTGACTCACCAGCTTGTTGGCCGTGTTACATAGTCTTCGCCAGCTTGTAGAGGGTATTTGTTTAAGTGTTAGCAGAAATTGAGATCTCGACGTACAAAAACTGACAGCTACACTGTTTGTTTCTGTTAGGCCATAACCCTGACTCCTATGATTCTTTGAGTGATAGACAACAGTGAAGCTCGATGACACCAACATAACCGCCGTCGGGAAAGCCTGTCTAGCCCGCAAGGGGAGAGAGTCGGGGGCTGGAGCACCCCCAAACATTAATGATTCCAGAGAGAATGCGCTACTAGAAATCATCTCTGTAAGATCCGCGACCATTGAGGGTACACTGAAACGCGAAGGATCTTGAGCATGGTGTGAAGGCGCAGAAGAATAAGTCGGTGCGTACCCTCCAGCGATAACGATATTTTCATTCTTTATCAATCTACCAACAGTCAGGGTATTCTGGGACAGGATTAGCGACAATCGTTTCACCTTGAGGCTATAAATGCGTAAGAGATGTCAGAAGAATTATAAGGTTATGAACTATACGTTACCTTCTTTAGGATCCCATTTTCGCATCAATACAATCTTCATACCTGACAGGGAGGCGAAGATCTATTCAAGGTGGTCAGAGTTGAAAGTTCAAAAGGCCAGAATTAAGAGAACCATACTGCCAGACTCGTTAAACCGGTGACATGGAAAAGGGGCACGGAGATTAGAATGCCATTGTGAGGACCTGAGACTGGTTCAGGTATTTCTTCGCCTCTCCTCAAAATGGCTCGGCGACTGCCAATTGTGACCTATTCGAGTAGTATGTGAACAGGTATCCTCCCAGGAATGAAGATGGACTTGCGTTGATAACATTTGTGAGGAACTGGCGTTGGGTGCTTAAGACGCCTTTCGGGTTTCCAGTAGTGCCTACGATTGCTTATACTCGAAACGTGTAGCGAAGGACGAGATACGCAAAGCCAACCTGATGTAAATAAAATAGTTGCATTGTCTTCAGGGATCAATCCTGGATCCTTAATGAGGAGCTTTCGGCCATCGCTTTTGAAGTCCTTCAAGGCCGACTCCCAGGTTTGCATTCCTTCCCAGAAGCCCTTCCCGTCGTGGGCTTCCAGAACCAAAATGCCTGTGCTTCCAGTTTCGGTAACAAGGTTCTTGCTGATTGGCTCTAGCCTGTCCGCGCGTTCTGGATCGACGATAATGAGCTTACATTGGATGTGTATGAGGCAATAACAGAGAGTTTCCAGAGGAGACCAACTGTGCAGCAGTCAGGGATGAACAGGAAAATGAGGATAAAAAATAGCTACGAACGCGTTTGGCATAGCCGAGATGGCACCTATGAGCTCTATTACAAAAATCAGATGAAGGGGTCTTTCAGTATTGGAATTGACTTGCGACAAGCCCAGAATGCCACAAGATATTCAGGATAGTTTCTGGAGCAGATGGCGACTCTGTCACCTATAGTACAAACGTTAGGAGATAAAATTTGAGATCGAAAAGGAAATCTAACCTTTACGCACATGATATACGTCTTGATAAAGGGCTGCAACCTTCAGCGAGCGGTCAAATATTTGGGCGAAAGTGTAACGCTGGTTTTCAAAGACGATGTAGGTAGCGTTCTTGTGTTCATGAGCAGCCCAAATCCAGAAGACGCGCAGGGAAGGCCACAGATTCTTATAAACGCGTTGAATCCGGTCGTCAAGGAGAACTGTCTCTATCTCTTGGATGGTTCCGGGAGGACACAAGAGTTGGTTCACTACAGAAAAAATAAGTTAAGTATTCTGGAAGAGATAATAAGCATTTACCTTGTGAAAGGGTTCGTTTGGCGGACATGTGTCAGGACAAGTTGTGAGAGAACAAAGTATCACATTCTCTTTTATACAGTCCTATCTACGGCAGCCCGCAGCGGCACCGCTGAGTGTGAGTTTCTTTCCTATTTTAACCTCTAACTATCATTTATATATATAATCCCTATATGACATGTACCAAAGGGATCGACAATCGCATTTCTACTTAAACTATGCAGAAAGACCTTCTCATAGATCCAGCTCTATCGTTACAAGGTCTTCCTCCCCATCGTCAACGGGTTCCTATTCCGATTTGGCATTAACGTTAGATTCAAGAGACTCAAAGTATGGATTTGATCACTCTAATCTCTCTCTCTCTCTGTGACCCCTTCGATGATAGTAGACATGTTCCGAATCCAAAGTCTGTCATATTGGGTGTATGTGCCATGGATATCAAAGCACGAAGCAAAGCTATGAGGGAAGTTCTTACTAGATTAGTCGAACGAGCAAGAGGGGCTATCGAAGTCAAAGTCTTCGGTGACAAGGTCATACTGGACGAAGGTATCAATTGTTTTTATCTATTTCTATCTCACGGTTCAACCCACAGATTTCTATAGAAGTAGAAAATTGGCCGCTATGCGATGTCCTCATTTCATTTTTTTCGAACGATTTCCCACTAGACAAGGCCATCTCGTATGTTAAACTACGAAAACCATTTTGTATCAATGACCTTGAGCCACAAGCTTTACTCTGGGATCGTCGTCTGGTTGGCGCAATTCTGGATCACCTTGGCGTACCTACTCCAAGGCGCCTGGAGGTATCCAGAGATGGTGGCCCAAAGGTTGATCCAGAGCTAGTGGAAATCGTCAAAAAAAAATTGGATGTCGTTCTTGGCGGCTTTCTCGTGACTCCGGAAGTTTCACTTCGAGAAGATGGTAACGCTATTATAGTTGACGGCAAGGTCATGGAAAAACCATTTGTTGAAAAACCTGTCAGCGGAGAAGACCACAATGTATATATTTACTTTCAAGGTGGCGGGGGTCGTCGACTATTCAGAAAAGTTGAACAGCTTTCCATCGCATCAAACTTCCACCAACTGATTATAATCTAGGTGGGCAATAAATCCAGCGAGCTCGATCCCACCCTGAATCATCCAAGGACGGATGGATCGTATATCTACGAACAATTCATTGACGTGGATAATTCGGAAGACATCAAAGTGTACACAGTAGGGAAAGAATACACTCACGCAGAAACTCGCAAATCACCTGTTGTCGATGGCGTTGTACGACGTAATACTGAGGGGAAAGAAATTCGGTATATGTCCCCGCTAACTCTGTTCGTGCGAAAATCTCATTTATGTCGCTTCAAGTTTTATTACAATGTTGACAGAAGAAGAAAAATCCTGGGCAAATAAAATATGCGAAGGCTTTGGGCAACGAGTCTGCGGATTCGATATGCTTCGGTGCGAAAATGGACGTAAAAGCCAAGTTATTGATGTCAATGGATGGAGCTTTGTGAAAGGGAATGAAACGTATTATGGTGCAATTTATCTTTGGTGTCTTTGATGCCCCCTCCTCATTCCCCTTGTTCCTCTTGTCGTTAGACAAGGCCGCAGACATTTTGGCTGCTCTGTGTATGCGTCTTTCCTTTTCTTTGGAGAGGCCATTACCAGCAGCACAAGTGGCAACCCAGGAAACTCCTCCCACTTGGCTTTTAAAAGCTAACGTTACTGTTTTCCGACATGCTGATCGTACACCCAAGGTTCAATTTCTGTTATCTTCAGCTTCTGCACACGCTCACTTTGATCTCAATTCGTAGCAAAAACTAAAATTTAACTTCCCCATAGGGGAGCCTTGGACCCAGCCTTTCGTAATGCTACTAAACGGTGAAACGGAGGAAATTATATTGCGAGAAAAAGAACAACTCAGTTGGATCGCCACCGCCATTGGGGAAGCTCGGGATCTCGGGGCAAGCGGAGAAGAACTCAATAAATTGACGCAACTGAGCAACGCACTGTTTAGCAAGATCGACCTACCTGGAACAAAGGCTCAATTGAAGCCGGTTTACTCTAAACGACAGCTTGGACATGCGCGAAAGCTGACGAAGCTCACATTGGTATTCAAATGGGGTGGAGAGGTAACCTTGTTAGCTTGCATGCCATCTACTATCACTCAACCGTCCCCAGTTTACGCATTCTGCCCGGTACCAATCCCGCGATCTTGGAGAAAATTTAAAGAAAGACATATCTATCATGAGTAAGTTAGCACTTGGTATATGGGATTGACATTCGATGACCCGGGTTGATTAGATAGGGAGGTACTTCATAATGTCAAAGTAAGTTTCAATTTATATTATACTATATACCAGGTATTAATTAGTGGTTAGATATTCACTTCATCCGAGAGGCGGGTCATTGCTTCTGCCGAAATATTTGCGGCTGCCTTGCTCGATCCACAGCACCCCAGTTATTCAACTCCTCATGCGCCTCGTGGTCCGCTAGTTGGTCAAAATAGCGAGTTTATTAATAAAAACTTACCTCAACAGAACCAACTGCAACTCAAGCCCGTTCCACTGAAGCTAATTGTTCGCAAGGATCTTTTGGATGACTCAAACGCGGCAAAGGACCTCATGGATGATGTTAAAAAAAGGTTGAAAATATTGTTGCGGCCTGGCGAATCGGAAAAGAGGCCAGAGCTCACCTGGCCAAAGAGCATGAAGAAGGAACCTGTCGAGGTTGTCAAAGTGAGTTTGAATGTTTTTTTCAAAGCCGCTCATCGTCACCTTGCAAAACAACAGGAAGTTATAGAACTTTTGAATTCGTTTAGAGATATTATGCGGCACAATTATGAATCACTAGATGTAGACAAAATTCAGGATAGATGGTGACGACTTCATTGCGTTGTTTATAGTCCTGTCAACAACTCACCGTATTTCCCCTAGGTGCTGCGGTGATGAACCGTGGCTTTTCCGTGAAATATGGGAAAAACTTTTTGAAGATTTTTGCGATGTAGAGCAAAAGAAATTCGACCCTTCACGCGTATGTGAACAATTATGGGTGTTCCGGCATCGACCTGACACAAGTAAAACATTTTAGGTTTCTGAACTCTATGACACAATCAAATACTGTGCTTTGCATCACAGAACCTTCTTGTTTGCAATATTCGATGAGCATGGATGTCAGGGACCCCGCATCGCCCCCCACGACCGAAAACTTCACGAGCTATATGGACGTGCAAAAGCTCTTTTTGACTTGGTGGCGCCACAAGAGTATGGCATCGATCCCGATGAGAAGTCAGTTATTTTTTTTGGAATATCATTAAGATCAGTGTGAACTTATCCCAGGGAAGAGATCGGGGTACTCACTTCTCTCCCTCTCCTTCGCAACGTTGTCTCCGATCTAGAAGCCGCTCGAAACAACGGTGATAGCTCATTAACGCTGTATTTCACCAAAGAAAGTCACATCCACACGTTGGTTAACCTTGTACTGCTCTCTGGACTTCCCATTGCCAACCGTCGGATTCCTGAATTGGATTACGCGGTATGTAGCCAGGGCAAGAAAGAGACTCTTTTTTCTGACGCTTGTATGACCCCAGTCACATATCACTTTCGAGCTGTATGAAAGAAATCATGGACGAGGGAAATCTGACAAAGAATATTCCATTAAACTCTCATTGAGCGAAGGTGCTCATTCGTCAAATGTCTTGGATTCTACGCTTGATTCTCGCCATTCGCTTAACGTACAGCCCCGAAGGTCCGATTACTTTCACATTCGCAACCATATTCATATACTCATGCGATTTTAAAGGAAACTTACACAACACTTACCATACAGTCTCGTAATGGAGAAGCTGTCAAAGCACTTTGATAGAGTGACTGAGGTATGTTATTAACCAGCGAGTTTGCCAACTGCTGAACAAGTACTGTCTTAGAATGATGACCTTTTTGAAGGCCCCTTTGAGACGATAGAAGCGCCTGCTCTGGCCGCACCGTTTGAAAGCAATGGCGACACATAGTATTACAACAGATAAACAATCTCCCGGTGCACACACGCTCACTATTCATTAAAAGTTGCATGTAGAGCCTTTTATAATTATGGTTTATCGTTCTTCTGCCACGACTGCATACCAATTCTAGACCTCTCTTGACGTAGCTGTTCGGGATTCAGTTTAGAAAAAACAATTTCCGTTCCAACTGTCCCCATAGGAGATGGGTGATCTACGTCGAACAATGCGGATTCCGAGTGCGACAACAATGCTGTCTGTGTGGCTAAGGCAGCAAAGGAATGCATTGAATCGTGGTACCTAAAAACATCAATATGGATTGAATAGACAACGAGAATATTGCCTTACAATCTGCACAACAAATAATAAGCGTCAAAGTGTTAGCAGAGAAACATATACTGACCTAAAAGCTTCTTGATTTAAACAGTCAGATTCTTGCAATCGATCCAATGCGTGTTTTTTGAATGAAACCTTAACCCAATGGAGGACGTCAAATACATGGTGCTCCTTGGGCCTATATAGATTAGGGACCTTTGATCATGTCTCAACTTAAGTAGCATTGTTACCTCCATGGTCGAAATCGAGGGCTTAGATTGAAAGAACCAGTGGGAGATATCAGAGGATGAAATACATCTGTTATGAAATCGACTGCCGGGGGGTTTTCCGGATAATCATCCGGAAAGGCCAGACGAAATTTTAGAACGGCATCAGCATAATATCCTAAATAAAACTTGAGTGTTTGTATGCCTAGGACATGATATTTAACAGGTTCCACAATACGCACCTTGATGGACAAAGAAAACACCGTCCCATATGAGAACGTTGTGGGAAGATGGGAGGATATACATTCCCAATGGACAATGGCCGGTGTGTCGCAGTGATGCATACTCAAGGGATACAGCAGTCCGGACGACCTCATGTCCAGATTGCGGGGCTGCCGTTGAGGAACGGGGAGGGACTCGACTGTTTTGCATGTCAAGAGAGTAGGTTGATAATCTTTCAATATACTCAAAGATAAATTATTAGAAGATGCACTGGTAAGATGGTATTACGTAAGTATGTGATATTCAAACCAATGCTGGCGCCAATAATAATATTTTTGCACTAATGCCAGTCCAAGAAGTTATTGATCTTACAACCGAATCCCCTGCCCCACTAGCGATCGTTACCCTCGACTCTAACCCGAATCCTTCACGAGATGGCCGAAAACCCAAGAGGAAAAAGAAATCATCTTCGAAAGCGTCATCTGGCACGGGAACACCGGAAGTTCCTTCAACTCTGTCTTTGCGCGATTCCAACGAGCGCTATGAAAAATTAGATCATTCGACGAAACGGAAGCGAATACACGAGACATCCGGATTCTGTACAGAGTCTAATAGTCACAAGCGCGACTCTGAGGAACCAGACAAATCTGACTCTATGGGCCTCTTCTTCGTCGATCTTTCGCCCACTGTCATGCCTTCTACGCCTGCTTCCCAAGAAACATCTTTAACCACGAATGCTGAAAACGAAAAGATCGAAAAGTTGCTTTTACCTTCACATGTTACTGTTTTCGGGAATACGCTAGTCGAGATTATATCGCAACCATTATCCGACTTGTGTGACGAGAAATTTATTAAATATCTAGATTACGAAGACACGAAGGTCTGTACCCAGTCATCTTTTGTACTCTCGCGAGTTCATTCAAATGTTTCCTCAGAATGTGGCACGATATTACGACGAGCCACCTGATCAGACAGCCGCCCTTGACAGGGCTGTTTGCAAAAATTGTGGTGCAGAAGGAGAGCACAAGACTTCCGCTTGTCCGATACAAATTGTGAATACTTGCTGTTTTTTTATCGTTCTATGTCTAATATTCTTATGTAGTGCCTGACCTGTGGAGCCCGCAATGAACACTCAACGCGATCTTGTCCAATCAGTAAAGTATGCTTTACCTGTGGAATGAAGGGTCACATCAATGCTGTAGGTAGTTCGCAGACGATTTATATCCCCTAGGACTGATCCATCTCGCAGAATTGTCCAAATAGACACTCAGGACGTAATTACACGGCAATGCGAGACGATGACTGCGCTAGATGTTCCTCTGCTTTTCACAAGACAAATGCATGTCAAGACATATTTTATTTTTTTCCATTTCATTTTCTTACCGTTCGATTCCTCATAGGAGTGCCCAACTTGGTGGCGTCTATATGAGTATTTAGCCCGCGAGGACCAGACTCGGACCCTTGCTAGGCGACTGTCAAAGAAAGATATGAAACTTGGTCAAGGGGGTGAAGGATATGTGGCCGACGATGAATGGTGTTATAACTGTGGAAATCCTGGTCATTGGGGAGACGTTGGTGCTAATTACTATTCTATCGAGTTAATTTCTTCTAACTTGGATCTATAGGATTGTCATGAACCCTCAAGCACTCGTTCAACCGGCGAATATTCAGCGTTCAGTAACAATAATGTAATGACGGGTCCATTCTATGACCCAAACCAGAAACCAAAATCGTCATCCTCAAGGTCTCGTACACGAGATTGGGAACAGGCGGACCAGATGTCTAATTGGGGGAAAGGTGCTCCTGACCGTGTAGGTCGGCAAGCTAGAATGAAATCAATGGCGGCTCTTGAGCAAAAGAGCCGGCAAGCTGAAGACGATCTTGATGACTGGTTTGGAAAGAAATCCACCAGGGCACCCCGTCATCCTCCTCGAGAACCAAAAAAGATGTCCTTTGGAAAGTCTTTTACCGACGAACGCCAGTATGCCTCCCCAGCTGATCGCCCTCCGAGTCTTCTAAGTCGCCTTGGTGGTGATTACCATCATTCAAATTCACGATCGCACGATACAAACCGACACCATGAAGGTCGACAACCATCTCGTAAATCAAGGAATAAGAATGACAATCGTCATCAGCGCGAGGAGAGATCTGGTTCAAGCGCCTTTGCAGATGGACGCCGAAAGGATATTCCAACTGGCCCTCGTTACAGAGGTGGATATGCAAAATAATAGTGCATAGGACCTTGATGAAAGATGTTTCTTGCATTGTCTATAAGTATGATTTGAATTTGTTCTATGAAGGTTCCTTCAACCATCTACTCTTCTCGGCTAGTAAGAGTAAGTTTATTCCGTCTAGTTGACCATCAGTCCAAGCTAATGACTATAGTCGTATCTAGAGTCTGTTCAATAGGATTCCACTCACAGGGAAAACGGAACGTACTTCTTGTAAAATGTTTCTGAATCGGATGGCACAACCTGAGAAATGATAGTCAAATAAATATATGCACCGTTGAGAGAGATCATACCTCATTCCGTCGCGCACCACGCACTTTTCTCCCTTGATTTTCTAGACCACGTCGGAAGTCTCTATCATCCTTCAACCACTGAAGGGCGACATTATACAGAGTGGTTGAACTATGGAAAGTATCTTTGAGAAGATGCTCATTAGTTATTGGCCAAGGGACGGGAGCCGTTACAAGTTCTCCAAATCGCATGTGGGCAATATGGGTCGGAAAGTCGTTCAAACCATCGAAAATATGAGTTGCATCTATATATTTTCAATCATAGATTGGATGGAACAAGGGGAAGGAGGACTTGCAAAGAATAGTAGCCCCTCTTTCTTCGCTGTCGGCCTTGAGGAACTTGAGGAGATCGTCGCGGACTAGTACATCTAAATCGACGGTGACCTAACGATTGGGTGATTAAATAAAAGGATTGCTAAGAACTTGGAACAAACAATGGCCAGACCTCGTCGAGCAATAAGACATCCCAGGGGACCATGAGCCCAAAGCAAAGCTGAACTCGGCGTCTCTCCCCATCAGAGATGTTATGCATATGCCAATCAAGATCAATGTCGAGCAGATCAAGAAGACGATCTCTCCGTTCTTTGTGTCTATAACCACCGACAGAATCCAAGAATGCAGATACGAGAATATCTCCACGAACAACAGGATTCATAGCCCTGTTTGGTTTCAATAAAAGAGGTGATGTAGTAGTAGTTACTGACCATTCAGTTCCCAAGAAAGTAACACCCGAAGGGGAGTCGCGAAAAACATCGCGACCTTTCACCTTCACTTCAGCTCCAACTGTAGAAATAAGTCTCTTTCCTGCAAGTAGTTGTAGCAGGGTCGATTTCCCAGCTGTAATAGTACTAATAGTAAATTGATATTAAATTAAAATGGACATATTTCCCGACCTCCATTTGCTCCAATAAGAATAGTGCGAGAACCAGGTGTGAGATTAAAACTGAGGTCTAGGAGGCAAGGAGGTGAGAAAGTGTTATGAGCGAATGTCAAATGTTTTGCAGATATTGAAGCCATGGAGTGCAAAGGAAACAAAGCATGATGCATCTCTTGCTCCCAAAGTCCACTCACACATCGCCAAGCGATTACATTGGTCTGCCCCTCAACTTCCAGATCACAACAAACGATGTCCTTATTACAGGCTATCAGCTATACGCCGTAGAGAAATGGATAGTAGAACGCAACAGACCCGTTTCTCTTCTCGTCGTCTACACTGGCGATCCTACTCATACAATCACTCTCACCGCCCTACAACCATCTCCTCATATATCCCAGTCAGATGCCTTGGCTCAATGGGACCAGGCTATCCTTCATCTACGCGCGGATGGTGCTAAACCGAAACAAACGTCTGATGGCGTTCTTATGGTCACTTCTCTGGCTCACTTTCGTTCAGACTTTACTATAGTTCACATCCCTGATGGCAACTTTCTCGCTGTAAAAGATCAGCTTTACACAAACATAAACCTACTCCGCATGGGCTGCAGTGGTCGCAGCGCACTCACTCTCGATGATCCAAGCGACACAACTAAAGATCGCTTTATTTCAATGTATTCTCTCCCAGAAACAACTCAAGCTCAACCTCTTCCTAACTCTTCGGAATATCTCCCTCTTCCACCACCCATGGCTCACTCCCATTCCCAACAATCGCCTACAAAATCAAATATTCAACAGGTTGGTCTCGGTCGTCCGATTCGTAGCCATAATCGCAGTACTTCCTCTCTGCCCACAAAGAAAGACCACTTGCATGGAAAAACGAAAGAACGCTTTACTTTCATAGCTACTGTCCTCGAACTAGTCAAACTCATGCAAGTTGGTCTAGCCATCTTTGGAATGTATGGTTCCAAGGCTTCCTCTTCCAATCTCATTCTCGATGGTCTTCTTTGTGATGTTACAGTGGATGGCATTCGTCAATGGATCGCAAAAGTAGGCGGTCCTTGCGTCTCTCTGGAGGTTCGTCTATTCCCTATCTCTCAATTCTCATTCTCATCCGTCTTCAGCCTACAGAACGTACAGCAGATCCTATGTTTGTATCCGCTCTTCTCAGTCTCATCCTTTCAATTCGCAACAAGCTAACCCATCTTGGCTACTCTCATGCAAGTTCTCTCTCTATATCTTTTTTAAACTTTTAACCATCTCTCCAGGTCCTTCCAAAAGATCCTTTTCTCCACCCATACACCTTTTCACTAGCCCTCACTTCCTACACACAAGCCTCCTCGCCACCTGCCATCTTGCCAGGCACCAACACTATCTTGCACCCTCAGACAACCCAACCATACGCGTTCACAACATCTTCCAACTACATTCCACCAGCGCCTATAACTGGCAACATCTTATCAACTGTCGCCGCCGCAACGGCAGCACACACCCATCCCATCGGCGCCATCTTGACACGCGAATTAGTGGAAAGCATCAATAACACATATGACGTCAAAATCAAACACGAAAGTCGTAAAGTCGGACGCGCCATAAAAAACAGACTGGCCACAGCCGACAGCGACGGTGGTGCAGATGGCGAACAACACCAACCGCAGCTTGGTAGGGAGAGAATAAGCATGGGCAGTGGTGAAGGTCCTCGTGATGGGTCTCCGGTCAAAGGTGGTGTTGGTTCCAGTGGAGGACAGATATTAAGTGGGATTGGAAGCCTGGCGAGCGGATTAAGACTTGGGACAGGGACTGTGGGAGATGCTGGATCTATTGTGAACCCCATGGTGGATTTGACAAGTTTCATTAATGGTGTGATAGGGAGTGGAAATCATATCCGGAAAGTTAAGGAAAAAAAGAGGGAGAGTGTTGATCTGGGTCCTATGATGGGGGGTAGTGGGATGAAGGAGAAGGATTTAGTTGTGGGAGGCAGTTTGAAGCTTCTTTGGAGTGGACGGGTGGCGGATATTGTTAGGATGCGTGAAACGGATGGGGATCCATCTTCTGGTGCTGCTGTTGGCGGTGCCGGTGGTAGTGCAGGGACAAATGAACGTGATAGAGGGAGGGATAGTGATAGGTGGAAAAAGCGGCGTTTACCTGAACGTGTTGCTAGTGATGGTGAAGTCGATGATAAGGGAAGAAAGCCATACGACGGGAGGTCTACGGAAGAAGAAAGTGATAGTATCCCTGTTACTGGACATGCCAGTTCTTTTGGTGGTATGTGGAGTGGACGTGTGAAAGGGAAGCTGGGCAATTGGGCTGGGTATGTGGTCTTTCCTTCTTTTATTTATTATTCTGATGATGGTTGGCGCAGGTTGGCGCGTAAGAAACACCAGAGTGTGGATCTGACCGCTACTCCTCCTTCAGGGACTTCACCAGTGATAAACCTCAGAGAGCCAAGCATAACCCAAAACCAAAACCAGCATTCCCGTTCTGTCAGTAGATTGGTTATTGGTAGTATGAGCCGACAACTATCCGCCAATCATGGGTCTGGAGCTCAATCACCTACACTACCGTTGTCATTGTGCGTCATCTCTTTATTTCCTGATTTATTGCTTATTGGTGCTGTTAATAGGTATGGAGAGAGAGATTTAGAAGACGATGATTTATTGAGCAGTGGACAAGTATCGCCTCTCAGTACGCGTGTTCTTTCCTGCCAACTAAAACTCTCTTATACCATTTACTTGAGGTGACACCCGCCACAGCCCATTTAAGTTCAGCAACCCCACCAGCACCGCCAACGCCTCGACCACCAACCTCAGCGCTCCCCAAGCTCTTAATTCCCAAGATTATGAACATGCGCTGAATAAACTGCTTGATAAGAATAAGAAACGGACTTTGAGTTTATCGCAGACGGCGCGGATGTCGAGTTGGGCTGACCCGGTGAGTGCGAGAGAACAAGAAGGGGTTAGGGAAGGTAACCATGATGAGAGAAATCGAATGTATCGATCTCGATTAGGCGTGGATGAGGAAGGAGGGGCAGAAGATAGTGATATCAGTGAGGCAAGGAGGAATGCTTGGTTTGGAACTTCGGAGAATAGGTGGAAGAGCAAGGAAAAAGCGAGGTTTCATAGTTTGTTGAGTGTGGTTGATGGGGAGGATTTTCAGGCTGAAAAAGAGTTGGGAAGGGATAGTGGAGATGAGGAAGAATGGGGGGAGGAGGAAGGCGGACAGAAGAGATTGAGTTGGTTTGATCCTAGGCGGTAAGCATATATGTACATTTTATATGAGTGAGGAGCTTATGGTGGATACAGACGACGTAGTTTCCATGATCTGGAAACGTTTAAAGACGTTCAGGTGCTAAGCGTGGAACGTATGATAATTGACGTCGAGATTTGTGGGCAGTTGCTTATTGCTTGGAGGAGAGAAGAACATTTACAGAATGTCGCGGCTTGCATAAAGGTAAGGTTAACGTCATTTAGCTCGGACTGTCAATTTATTTTGTCTAGTTACTGGCAGACTCTCTGTCAACGGCCAATGAGCGTCTAAAAAGACACTACGAATCGCACCTGGATACGCTCGGGGAACTGGAAGGTCGGACACGAGTATTCAGTGAGCTCGACGGGGAGAATGTTAAAGTGGACGAAACATTCCAAGCCACGAACACACTTGGATACGAATCTGAACAATTCTTTTTATCTGAACTATGGCATACTGCTAGTTCATCACGTCACAAAGTGTTTGAATTGAGGGACAAAGTGTTTGGGACGGACGGGAGACGATTGCCGAGGGGTATGCATGGGGCACATGGCAAGTTTAATCGACTGCAATGGACGATTGATGGCCAGAAAAGGTTGGTGGATCACCTTGGGAGGACTGAGAGCGAAGCCGAAGAGGAGAGGAAGCTTAAAGCTGATTCTGATTCGTCGGAGGAGGAGGAACAAGTGGTTGAGCATCCTGGGATCAAGCCAATGTGGCTTCTCCGATTGTTTACGCGTTGGGGTGCTGATCAGTGATTACATAAACATATATATCATATTAGAGATCTCTCCTCTCTCTAGTATGAGTTATGCTGTCCCCTGAACAACTCGTCGAACTACTCAAATGTCCTCTCTGCAATCGACTCCTCTCCGCTCCTACAACCCTCTTCTGTGGTCATTCCATCTGCTCACACCATCCAACCGTCTGCTGTTCTCAGATCCCACCACCAACTCCATCTCGTGTCACTACCAACTCTGCACCCCGTCTTCCTCGTACATCAGACGTCACTCTCAGTAGCATACTTACACTTGCTCAAAGATACAATGAAGATGACCGTCCTCGCAAACGTCATAAGCGCCACCATTCTCCAGACCACGACGACGACGACGACGCTGGAGACCTCTTGACTCACCTTCGCAATGCCGCCGCACACCAACGAACAATACCACCCGATGTCCCCCTCATTCAATCTAACACCCTACTCGAATTCGACAAGAAACTCCTCGAAGAACTAACCTGCCATATATGCTACGTTCTCTTCCATAGACCCGTCACTACTCCCTGTCAACACGTCCGTCCTCTTGTCTCGTTATCGCGCTAATCCTATCTCATCCACAATGCAGACCTTCTGTTCCAAATGCCTACAACGCTCTCTAGATCATGGCTCAACTTGTCCTATCTGTCGCCAAGAAATACCAGGTTTCTATCTTCAAGAGCATCCTCTCAATGAAACCATCATGAATACCAGTACGCCTTCTACCACCTCTTCTCTTCTCATCTAATAATTTACAGTCCTCAAAGCCTATCCAATCCTTTATCAAGAAAGAGTAGATGCCATCCAAGAAGAAGAACGTCATGCCCGTCTAAACACTCCCATCTTTGTATGCCAACTCAGTTTCCCTGGTGTCCCTACTGTTCTCCACTTTTTTGAACCCAGGTCCGTTGCAATCTCTTTTTTTTTTCTTTCTCTTCGACATATAACTTTGTCTACCTTTAGATATCGTCTCATGCTTCGTCGATGCCTTGAATCTCCCAATCCTTTCTTCGGCATGATCATGTCCCCCAAAGCCGGCTGTCCTCCAGTAGACTATGGTACCATTCTCGATATTAGAAGCGTACAAATGCTCCCAGACGGTCGAAGTATGGTCGAAACCTGGGGTTCCACTCGGTTTCGCATACTAGAAAGAGGTTTTTTGGATGGCTATATGGTTGGTAGGATAGAAAGGTAAAAATATTTGCACCAGTCAAGTTGTTCTTGACCATCCTTCATATTTGTTCATTAGGATATATGACTATCGTGATGATCTTACAGAAACACTTGTACTAGACGAGCCTACCCCACAACCGCTTATACGGCGCATAGCATCTCTATTACACCAAGACCAAGACCAAATCGTAGCTTCCTCTTCGTCCTCCGCCTCCGCCTCCTCTACCCCTTCCTCCTCTTCCTCCGCCTCCTCTTCTTCCTCTGCCCCTTCCTCCTCTTCTGCCCCTTCCTCCGCCTCCACCTCTGCCCCTTCCTCCGCCTCCACCTCCACCTCCTCTACCCCTTCTTCCACCTCTTCTTCTGCCGCCTCTGCCGCCTCAACCCCAACAATTCCCTCCTCTAACCAACCAACCAACGACCAACTGATGGACACCTGCAAAGTCTTCCTTGACCGCTTTCAACGCGGTGCCGCACCCTGGGTAGTCCAGCGCCTATCCAGCACCTACGGCGCTATGCCTACCGACCCTGCTCTATTCTCATTCTGGGTCGCATTAGTCTTGCCCATAGATGACAGAGAGAAAGCAAAGTTATTGCCAATCAAGAGTGCAAGGTTGAGGTTAATGTTGGTTGTTCATTGGATCGAGCAGTTGAATAGTAACTGGTGTGTTATTTCTTTTTCGAGTGTATTATGCTGATCGTATGTATCACTTTTAGGTGGTTTTCGAGTGGATGTACGATTTTATGAAGTCCTTGTATGCCCTGCTTGTAACATCTTCATCTCCAGTATTCATACCCATGCTTTTTCAATTTTTTCACGTTTTTTTACAAACTCAGTTTTTGGCGGGGACGGACGGACGAACAGAACAAACATTTTTAAAATCTATTTCTGCTATATCTTTATTCAAAGTTACTTAAGTCATTTCGTATTTCGTCTCCTTTCGTTTACTGCTTTTGCATCTCATCAATCTCATTCATATATTATTCACCTACATTTTACAGTAAAACAGCATTTTTTTTTCTTGTTATACATTTTAAATAGCAAGGTAGTCAGTCTCCTAAGCAACAATAACCTTTCCTACTTCCTGAATAATAACCTTGCGAATGCATAATGGCATTCCATCGGTAGGCTTCGTTTTAATTCTTTTTCAAGAACACATATATACGCTTTGTGGCTCACTTATATATGTAGTAATAGCAGCAGTAGGTTTGGCTATTTGATCCGGAACGGAGGTTCGGGCTCAAAGTTGGCGATCAAGGCACTGGGATAAGGGTTGATGATAAAATTTAGGAAGGAAGGAAGGAGGGAAAAGGAAGGAAGAAGCATCAAAGCATTCAAGGATTTCAGAATCATCATCATCAGCAGGACGAGGCCGAAATAAAAATGAAAAACGTATATGCCAAAACGGTTTCATCTCAATAATAGCTAGTCTTCCCACGCATGAGGTCCAGCGATGAAGGACAGCATCGAGAATGTCGGATGGTAGTCATTTGGAAGGGCCGACCAACGCTCGGGGTTGAATCTAGTGGAAAAGGACGGATAGGAGTGGGGTTTGGTTTAAGATGTGATGCGACATGAAGAGAGGAGGAAGGGAAGGGAAGGTAAGGAAAGGAAAAGGACGCATACCGCTCGGCATCTTCTCCCTAATTTTCTTTCCAAGTGTTTACAACGCGGATCTATGATTGTGATAGAATCGCATTCGGATTCATTGATATTGAGTAGATGGGACTTGACGGGTATTGTAAAGGAGTGCCTTTGGGTACCAGCACGCCATCGATGCAATCCGTTTTGGGCTGCAACGCGCGCGCGGTCAATGGGACAGGAGGCATGATTAGGAGACTTTCCATGCTACGGATCGCGCAAGTGTGTCTGAGAATTTTTTTAATACCTTGAAAATAAAAGTTGACACAACACAATCGAGCCATCGAAATCTTTCAAGGTTCCGTAGTCGGGACGAGGGTTACTTGAGAATATGGGAACTAGTCCGGCGCGTGGACGGCGTTGGAAACTTGTGGTTGTCAGAGAGGTGCCAGAGTGTCTTGTGAGGATGAGAAGAAAAAAAAAAAAAGAAAAAGAAAATTTAATTAGTTTCGATTTCAACCCTAGTTGCATATTACCCAGGTAAGACCAGAAGCGGTATTTTCGTGACCAGCGCCGAGGAAAGTAAACTTTTAAGTCAAGGCATTGACAACCCGGAAGAGACACGGTAATCTGCCAGGAAAGGCTCATGGCATATGATGCCGCATATCCTCCTTTACCTCCATCAAGTTCGGCCTTCCGGGCCCGTACATAATGTCTCTCTTGGAATCAGTATCGTTCAGGATAAGATTAGAGGAATCTTTCATTTTCTCTTCCAGCATATGATGGATGGAGAGTTTTCGGATGTGATACATCGAGTCTAGGCTTTCAAAGCACGATAAATGACTGGGGTTACATCGATACGGGAAATGAACTTACATAGAGAAGAGGTATTTTTCCGAGCCATTGACGATGATGGTATGCCCAGTCCGATGCAAGGAATCGAGGACCACCGGGTAAAGAAACGAGAAGTATCAGCTTTAGCAAGATTGGAGGCTGCGATCGTGGATCATTTTTTTTGTTTTTTTTTTTTTTTTTTTTTTTTTTTTTTTTGTTTTTTTTTTTGTTTTTTTTTTTTTAAAAAAAAAAAGAGGAACGAAGAAAGGGAATGGATCGAAGAAATTAGACGTTTTGCACGATAGAAGACTGAGTAATAGCTCATAAACGTCACTTATGGGGATTGTACCTTTGTATCCAAACGCGGTCTCGCAGATGCATCTTTGCTCACTAAAAATTTTACAGGTAAAATAGGTTGGGTGTATACATATTTCACGCGACATACTCTACAATTGTGGTGAGCGGTTGATTTTGGGAAAGGCCTTCGATGGGCTCGGAGTACATTTTTCTGGTGTTCAATGGGGATGGGCCATTACATAATGATATTGTATCTTAGCGCAGTTATGCCACCATCCTCCACTGAAACCACAGATCTCACTCCGTTACGCGCACATTATCTAAAGAAATCCCTTATACAACTCCAGTTTGCTCGTGAACTCGACTTCATCAGTTCTCAAGGTCCTGCCAATGTCTCGACATTATCCTACCTCGGTCCACCTTTCTCGCCTCCTCCCAAAGATGCCCAGCCAGTGGATCTTCCCTTTCTACGTTACATATTTCGTCAATTTGTTTTGACTTTCCCGTTCATGGCTGCTGCGCCGAAGGATTTCTATTCTCAAAAGCTGCAGCCTTTCGTTGCGGCCGTGGTTTCTCGGAATCTGTCCCCAACTTCAGTCCTCGACGAACCAGAGACAGAGCAAGCCTCGCGAAAGAAAATAGTTGCAAAAGTTGAACGAAATTTGTCTCTCTTTCTGAGTGGAGCCACAAAACTTCTTGAGCGCGAAGAAGTAGTCCGGTTAACACAGTCCGACCTCGATAGGCTTGACGTCCTTTCCAAGAAACGTCAAGCACGTCTAGCGAAAACCATAGATGTATTTGAAGTCAACATCGTTAGCGTCCGTACTATTTTGGACAAAGGCAGGATCCGCAATCGAGTTCATGATGTATGTAATTAAGACCTTCCTACCTGGATCAGAGAAATAATCCTTGACTATATAGGAATTTATCATCCGTACCAGGCGTTCGAATTACCCTGACGTTTTTGTTTCTCGGCGCTATGGAGATTTCAAGACTCTGGCCTCAGAGGTTCATTCTTATCCTTACTTCTTTTTCTCTTTTTCGAGATTCATAACATTGTGTAGCTTGCCAAAGTTCATCCAGGAGAATCCATACGTCTGCCACCTGCCAAGGACCGTACATTTGTAACGGCTCCAACAGTGTCTTCAAATGCACCGCGCTCTCAACCTCCAGAGTCTCCACTCAGCCCAATCACCCGGGAAAACACGATGTCGACGCTCAATGACTACGACGGCTTTAGCCCTACCTACTCGGAACACAACACTTCCCCTGTCACTTCCCGCCTTCCTAGAGAAAAGAATCGATTGACATTACGTTCTTACTTGCGTTCATTGCTTGCTTCATCGTCGACCATCGCTTCTTCCCCTGTTCTTCGATCCTTTTTATTATCAGGACCCACCACTCTTTCACCGGGGGAATTGGAAGACGCAAAAAAGAGGGAGGAAGCAGATGATCTGAGAGAGGATGGAAGAAAGAGATTTGCCAAGGAAATTGCCGGCCGTATCGATGGTTTGCGTGACGCCGTTAAGAGTGTCAAAGGCGATATCATGGGCAAAGGTATGCCAGACTCGAAGCAGTGCCTCATAGAACGCCTTTTCTGATTCATTATCTTTCAGTAGACGGCCTGACCTATGTTTTTGGAACGATCAGAGTAACGCCCGAGTTACGTAACTTGCCCCCGAACTACCAAGCCGTTATGGAATGGGCACGGATATCGTCAGGATCATAATTCATCACATTTCCTATAATCAGACTAACTTTTATCTCAGTCTGGCCTCTACGGTATTTCAACACTTTGTTGCATCTGATGACGCTTCGGAATCGTTCGCCAGTCTAAAGCGTATTCATGGCCTCATGCCGTATTTTATGCTCAAAACGGCACTCAAGATCAGCAATCCCATAAGCATGATACGAAGTTTGTTCTTTTTACTTATCAGCTTTCGTGTTCCTTTCTAATAATGGCTAACTAGGTATCCTGGACCTTTTTCTTGCGCAACCTTTTGGTGGAAGGAGTTTACTGCAAAGGTGGGTCATACCATAAGTCCTCTTATATCTTGACAGCTAATCGGTGGCAAACGCGTCAGAATGTTCACGAGCTCTCTGGCTGAGGAGGTCAAAGCCCTAGAAGAAGAGATCGAAACCGTGAAAGACAAAGTGGACGATCCTGTCATGTGTGACAAGATGCGTCAGTTTGTCTACGCACCTCGTGAGATTCAGGCCATGTTCAAAGATGATGCTGGTAAAATTCTACTTTCACAGCACATGTCGCATTATTTCTGACCTGAGAGGAATAGCATTGGAGGGAATGAACCTGATAACTATTGTTTTACGATCTTCCGAGGAACCAGTTTTGTCTCGCGTTCAGATGCACCGTCTAGCTCGCGCTCACAAGGCGCATATGGTCTACATGAAGAATAAAGCAGCTCTAGAAGATTCGGACGACGACGACGGACCTCAAGACGAAGACGCCTGGCTATTAGAAGACTTGAAAGTTCTCACCCACTTGTATTCAAGGTTAAGAGACCGCGAACAATTGATTGAATTGATTTTTGAGGCAAGTCGCAACGTCTATGGCTTATATTGATCTTTTGTTCACATTATCGCTACTTGCAGGGTTTTACCGCAGAACTATTGAAGGATATTATTACCATATTCTATTCCCCGTTGGCCCAGGTGTATCGCGCAGCTAGTATCGCCGATTCCTTGGGTGATTTGCAAACTTTCATAAACGATTTAATTAAGACCGTAGAACAAGTCGAGGAACGTAAGTCATATCTCTTCACCCGACGTCATCGGTAGAGTACTGATAACTGCAATTCAGTCAGCCAAGAAGATCCACACTTGACTGTCCAAGCTTTTATCGATCTGATACAACGTCACGAGCAGTCGTTCTATCACTTCGTTCACAAGGTCCATTCAAAAGGCGACGAACTCTTCGACAGTCTTATGAGATGGATTGAGCTTTTTCTAACAGTTGTTCGTGAAGGCCTCACGGAACCCATCAGCCTTGAATTCCTCTTGCCGTACACAGGCAAAGAACGTGCCGAAATAATGGCTGAAGTGGACAAGGTTGCGTTGTACCATTATAAACTCAAAGTGTTGTACGAGGACAAACTGCGTCGCCGATTTGGAAGAGCTACCGGTCAGTCTCAAGCAGATGCGGAAAATGACGCTACTCAAGTCCTTGTCAACGGTGTTGTGGGAGAGATTAGCTTTGGCGAACTGGTCACAGGTGATGCTATCGATTTGGCAGCGGAGGAGACAGACGAAGAGAGTAGCAGCGAGGAATTTTTTTCGAGCGAGTATGAGACTGGAAGTGAAGACGAGTCAGATGACTCGAATGGACGTGAACTTGAAGGATCTAGTCTTGTGAACGGAACGACAACGGTACGTTCATCGTCACAATCAATGACGTCTCCGCACGGCAACAAACATCAGCGATCCACGCCGCAGGCATCACCACTCTCAGCCCAACCTCAGCCTGCGGTAGTACGAAAAAGATCATTTTCTCTAAGGAAATCAAAATCTATGAATTTTTTTGCCAACTTGTCATCTTCGCGGCAAAGTGACGACGCCCCTCCTGTACCTCCTCTTCCACGTTCAAAGACCATCTATCCATATGCATCATCGTCCAAACCCCTTCCACTGGATCCTACCGTACATGACGCCACGGAACTACCACCACCTCCCCCTCCAAAGGACACTTCTCCTGTACAGCAACAGCCACCTCAACGCAATGCCTCTTCGTCAAAGATCACACCTCTGAAGAAGAAGAAACCAGCAGAGACATTGAACCCACCCGAACTTGAACACATCCCGAAGTTACTACCTGTATTTACCGAGATCGTGAGTAGTCCATCTGCATCGTTTACAACATACCGTTATAACATTTTTAAAAATAGATGAGGCCTTTGCTACGTGTTAGATAACAGTCCCTCTAGCTGATGTAAAACGATTGGATGGTAACGATTATGATATGTACATGCTTATTACTCGTCCTACTAACATCGGTTTACCTGTACTAAAAAGGATTGCTATATTGCTATCCTTATTCTGTATGAACGATCTTCCAGAGTCGTAGATTACAACAACGACAACATTGTTAATAAAATACAATTATTATAGTTTCTTTTACAAATCTCCAAATTCGACGTCAAACTCTTCCTGCGAGACAACGCCTTTCTTTACTCGTTTTGCTAATCTTTCCTCACGAGCAAATTCAGCCCAATCATCTTCGTCTTCGTCTGGATCAATCTCTGACGCTTGCCTCTTCAGATGGTTGTCTGTGTTGGCAGCCTCAGCAGATGGCTCTTGTGATTTTAGTCGTTTTGCCTTGAGTTTTCTCTTCTCTCTTCGCTTCTCGTGTTCTTCTTGTCTTTTGGCTTTCGCACTCCAAGCTGAGTTCTTTTGCTTTTTATCCGCTCGTCCAGACCGTAATGGCTTTTGTTCGACATTTGCGGCTTTGGTAGATTCCGCAACAGCGAGTCGCTTCGCTTCTTGCGCTCGGTCAGCGTACGGGAAGGTGTCCCACTATATGGAAAATTGTATCAGAAACAACTAACAGTTACTCAAACCAAGAAACATTTACAGATACTTCCGCGTCCTCCCAGCCTTCACGATCGACCGATTTTAATTCAGGCATCCTGGGAAGGCGCAATAGACCAAAACTCTTTGCTACACCAACCAAATCAAGATCTTTTACTCGGAAAATATAAGATGCTTCGTGTTTGGAATAGGCTTGGACAAACGATACAAAGGCTTTCATTCCCTGTTGCAAGATAAAAGGGGTTAGTCTAAAAATTGAGTCACTGAAAAAGAATGCTACCAAGTCATGTATGGCTCTATCAGTCTCTAATATGGCCCGAACCTTGTTGAGATATGAGGTGATGTTTGAATCTTCTCGTCGGTTCTCTTCCTGCTGCTCTTGGTTCTCGGTGATATATGGGTGCTCTTTCAAAGGAATTTGTCGGATAGTAAGGAAATCTAGAAAAATATTGAGAGGTAGGGACTTATGGTAGCCAACTACGAACCGCAAAATGCCAACTCCCTTCCTGCAAGTAGAATCCAAGCTGTGCCGGTACGACCAGCACGAGCCGTTCGCCCACAGCGATGGGAGAATGATTTAGTATCTGTGGGTGGGTCGAATTGAATGACAACATCGACATTTGGGATGTCGAGACCCCTGGCAGCTACGTCTGTTGTTAGAAGGATCGAGGGTGAAGAGGGTGAAGGAACAGCAGATGAGAATGCGTCAAGAGTGCGAGTTCTTGCTGTTGGAGAAATGTTTCCGTGGAGAGAATAGAAAGTGGGCCCCTGGGATGTTAACGATGGGAGTACCTTGCGATGACAATTAAAATATAGAGATCAAGACGGAATAAAGTTGTTCTTACCTTGTAAAAATAGTCAACGCATGCACGTGTTGCGAAATATACAATGAAATGAGATGACTGTTTCCGTGATGTCTCATGCGAAATTATGCGCGTTAGCTGGATCAACTTCTCGGAAGATCGACAGCTGATATAATAATTTTGTAAGCTGAGAATGTCGAAACGTTAGAGTCTGTGCTTTGAAGGGGAAACGGATAAGAAACCTGGCAGGCGTCCTTCTTTCTTCAACAACTTTAGAATTATCCGATGACGTTGTCTTCACTTTTTTAGATCGGACTTTGACAACAATGCGAGCAGGATTCCGAAGGCCTACTCTGACGAGGTCAGAGAGAGCATCAGCATCAGTCATAGTAGCACTGAAGAGTCCTGTCCGGCGCTGTTTTGGCAGATAAGTTATTATGCGAGTGAGAATAGCTTGAAACCCTAGATCTAGGAGACTTGACAAACTATCAGATTAATCCTGAAATGGATTTATGGGAAGCTTACCGGTCTGCTTCGTCCAAGACCAAAACTTCTAATTCCTTGATATTAACATGTTTTCTCCCCTTACCAAGAAGAAATTCTTCTATTCTTCCAGGAGTCCCAACGATAATGTCGGCACCTGTGGACACAAACCTTTGAATGTCTTGTGCAGGTGACGATTTCTGGGAAGAGACCAAGAGTAATGGCGGTGGATGGGACGAAGCCGAGCCTGTAGCAGTTGTTTCTGGTTGGGAGGAAAGAAACAGCGAAAAGATAGAATGAATCTGGGTCGCTAATTCACTAGGATTGAATAAGAAACAATGTCAACTGCACTCTGAACCTTGGCATACCGCGTTGGGCTTATAACAAGTGCACCAACTTCATCTCGTCTCAGCCTTGTCTCTCTCCGTATCAGACGCTCTATTATCGGAATCACAAATGCTAGAGTTTTGCCAGAGCCAGTTACGGCTTCTACCACAACATCCTTATTTTTCAGAAACAGGGGTATAGTCGAGGCTTGTACTGGTGTCATTTGAGGATAACCCAGGGACTGAATGACATCTAAACTAGATAGAAATAAATACAACAAATAGGCCAGACGACTTCACAAAATAACTTACATCCAATAAGTAAGTGGAACTGGAAGAGAGGTCCATGAGCCAGCAAAAGCACCGGGCGCGGACATTGTTGAGTTGCGCTAAGTAGAAATAGAAGAAAAAAAGTAAAAAAGACCAAAAAGGAAACGGTCCCTCGGACCGTCTAGGTACATAGTCCATACAATTGTAAATTAACCCAACAAAAAATGTCATGCGTAGATGTGCAGTTAATCTTTTACTTGCTAAGAGTAACCATTAGCACTGAATAATAACTATATGTCCGATGCTCAAGAGTTGAAGCGTTTGAATGTGTAGCTGCAAGCCAAATAGAAACTGTCAACGAAATCTACGACACTATTTTGGGAAATCACAAACCCGAGGAAGGCAAGATCTTTGGTAGTTGCTTTAGAATCTAGCTCTGTCGCACTTTCAGGTGCTTGATTCAACTCGTCTGTGGGGAAGTAAGAAGTATCTGTAATTGATCGCAAATGTGGCACAAAGGGCGCGTCAATGAGCCTGATAGTATCCCAGTCAACCCCATAGAAGAAGTAGTGCTTTTTGATATGATCCACAGTCAACCTTCGTTCCTCTGTAGTTATTAGTCTGCAAGGCGAGGATAAATAAATTAGAGCCTGAAAAGCAATTGCAACGAGTAACTTACCGTCGGATGAGGTCCTCAGCCTCTATGCTCAAATGAACATCGTCGGGGAAGACAAGATATTGCTGCCATTGCATGATCTTCTGGTAGGTTTCATGCGTGGATTCCGAGCAAAACGGTGGATAACCAACTAAGCACTCGAACATAATCGCTCCCAAAGACCACCAATCGCATTCCTTCCCATAACCCTTCTGTAGGAAAATTTCTGGAGCAATGTAGTCTGGTGTTCCAACAGTCGAGTAAGCCTGTCATATTGAGTGAATATCTAGAGCAAATATCCAGTCTGTGACATACAAGTTTCCGACGATTGGCTTTCCATGTCGCAATCTGATCTTTATTGGTCATTGTCAGGTTGATTGAGTTGACCATGATGCTGTTTCGTGTCGACTGGGCCGCTCCATTTGCTGACGGATTGCTTTCGGACTCTAATAACCGCTGGTAATAACTGGAGTCATGATGTTTATGGAAACCCGTGGCAAGACCAAAATCACTGAGCTTTACATGACCGTCTTTGTCACTGTAAGTTTTGTTATTTGCTTGCAACAATGGAATTGAAGCCGACCTCACATCAAGATATTATCTGGCTTGATGTCACTAGCAAGCTCGCGTCAGTGGTGCTGATTCTGATATCTGAACGGGACTTGCCGATGGATGAATCCAAGTTTATGCACCGCTTCAATTGCCATTACACATTGGGCAATGTAGAACCTTGTCACGTCCTCAGAAAATGTGTCATACTTGATGAGCATAGTCATGAGGTCTCCACCAGGGAGGAATTCCATGATAAGGTAGAGATGAGATGGATCCTGGAAGGAATAGAAGAGCTGGACAACCCAAGGAGAGTCCGACTCTGCCAGCACATCTCGTTCTGCACGGACGTGGGCTAACTGCGTCTGTCGTAAGTATCTCGGCATTGTGAGCAAAAAAGACCAACGTGCCTGATCCATCTTCAACATGTCGTCCTTTTTCAAAAGTTTCATAGCATATATTTTTCCTGTATCTATCTTCTGCACTAATCTGACCTAAATTGGGATATTTCAGACGGTGGATATTGGGCGAGGGCTGGAGAAGCCGACCTCACCAAAGGCGCCCTTGCCAATGACCTTGACTGTTCGAAAGTCACTGAGCCCGAACTTGGTCCGCTTGAGTCGTAGAAACGTCGACTCTTTTTTCCCAAGTAGTTGGAGTTGTCTATTCTTCCGTTCTTCTGACACTAAGGCCTCTGCTTGAAGCCAGCGTTCCAGCTCAACACGCCTGGAACGTACAAGCATTTTAAGCCGAACCATCGCAGCATAACATGAAGACACACCTGGTATTGCGTTGGATTGCGGCGTCAACTGCGAGTTTGTAGTAGTGCTCCAATTTCGCTTGCGCACTCTTCGCTCGAGGTAGGGCATCGTTTGAGAATCCCTCTAAGCTCCTGTCAAAGTAAACATCTGTCGTGGGCACAAATCATTCAAGTTGCCCGCAACAGTACATTGTATGGTTCAAAACTTACAATCTGCAGGTTTGCGACCTGGCTGAGTATTGTTCTGTACATTCGGTTGGATAGATTTCCTTGAAATACTTGGCTGATCGGTTGACATAGTAAATCATCTACACAATGAAGACATTGGGGACTGGCAAATCTAGACTATTCAAACCATAAATATTATGATTGGCGATCAAAGATGTATTTATAGACAGAGACCGAAACTACACTAAGTCCTACATAGCAAATACATAAGTAGCTTTCCTGCACAAACATTCCGTTGTTGATTACAATTTCAATATACATGGGATCCACGGACCAAGCTATCAATTAAATCCAAACTCATACAGATGGATAGAGAGTTTCAAACAAATGTGGGAATAAGATAGGGTTCGCACAAGTAGCTGGGGCATGGGCCATGAGAGAAGGGAGGGAGATCTGTTCTGTTTCATCGAGTTACCACCGATTTTCCGCGCTTTGCTGGTCGTAATATATATTGCCGGGTACATTTGCTGTATGGTTCACAAATTGGTTGACCGGCGAAGGAGAATTGAATGTTTGATAATTACTTGACATTGAATAACTTGAAGATGGTCTCGCGGGTGACTGCAATATGGATTGTCGAGAATTGTTCACTCCGAAGGGAGACGAGGACCTCTCTAACGAGAGAGGATCCTGTGAAATAGAACTTTGGCTGTAATGGCCAGGACGCGAGTAAGTTGCTGGTGATCCTTGCTGTTGATACTGTTTCTGTGCATTGAAAGAATTGCGACTGCGAGGATCTTAAGACCGATGATGGTGAATCTTTTTGAATGGATGCGCTTACGAATTATAGGATGAATAGGATGAATGACCGTGCTGTCCAGTAGTAATTGGCGTAATTTGAGCAGACACTGCTGAGCTAAAAAAGATGTCAGATCAACAATTCACTTATAATCAAATCGTTGCGTACTTGTAGAATGCATGAGGATCATACTGAACATTTTTTACAGGCTGTTGCAATGGAGGTGAGAGAGCCACTGGCTGGGTCTTTCCATATGCAATAGACGGATTGAAATCCAAACGAGGGACATAAGAATCGGGAGAAGGAGGATGGCTTGTAATCGGTCGTTCTTGGGGTATGAATCGAGAGTGAGACTGAACTGATAGGTATTGTCTTGGAGGTTGACTTGGAGTAACCTTATAAGGGTCAACATGGTGTTGATGGTGGTTATCATAAACAAAAGGCCGTGCAGGAGGACTAGGGGAAGCTGGCGGTTGAGCTTCAAAAGGTAGGCTGGCACCTCTCTCGCGATTCGGTATTTGTGTGAAGTGAACGGGCACCGCTGTGGTTAGCGACATATCGTCTTCTGCACAAGTACTTTGAACAAAACGAGATTGTAATCTAGAGTCATTGCGATCGGATATTGCCAATGCAGGCAAAGGATTCTCGCTAATTGTCAAAGAGGAACTCTCGTTCCTTGATTGAGAGATGGCTGATGGCTTAGCTAGGTTCGACTTTTGCTGACTTTTTTTTTCGATGCGTAGCGGTACAACGGAGGGCAGATCATTGACGATGCCATGTTCCATGTAATCGTCCTTTTTGCCCAAAGACCTTTCCATCGGAAATGAAGATGGGCGCTCGGTGGTTGTTGGTGAGGAACTTGAACCTTCTGAAGCAGATGTAGCCTCGAAAGCTGCAGGGTCGTATTGGGGCCAACCATCTGGGTCGATGTTGGTCAGTGCTTGTGAAGTGTGGAGTGATAGGGTGGTAACTTGGGAGATCTTTTGATCAAATTCTTGTTCAGAGTACGCAGGAGGCGGTGAAAGATAATCGGGGTCCATGGTCGACGATGGTTGGAGGTAGGAGTTGGATGGCGAACTTAGTAAGGAGATACATGGACCATGACATGTATGACAAGCTATCGCTTTGCGGGCGCCATATCCCACACTTGCTGTGTATAGTAACGTGATGTCAAAATGTCATCAGTAGCTGCAGAAAGGTGACAAATCAAAATGTCCTTGGTTCCTGTTCCTGAACAAATATAAATCTCAAATCATTACTGAAATGTTGCATATTTGATGGTTGTCAGATGGTACCACACTTATAGCACATACATGCCTATTAAATCTATGTTTTATTTGCACCGAGCCAAAAAGAATCAGACTTCAATCCCTTCCAGATTTGTTCCCTAGAGTACAGAGTAAAAGACTGCAACATTGGACATTGAAGGGAATGGGCAAACCAATCTAGGGAGGCGCAAATACACATCGGTGCCTGGAATGGCAGTCAACCAAAGACTGGTACTTGAATTCAACGGGAACGCTTACCACAACCATCCATGGAGACTAGTTCAAGAGATCCACCAAAGTATCTTGTAAAACCATTGATTAATCTGTCCAATGCAATATCAAGGCTACTCACGTTGCATAGATGTAACTCATCGGCAAACCAATGCCAATCCGCCGGTGGAAGATTTCGCTAGATTTTAGTGAGCCATTCACGCTCTCAGCTCCAGCGCCTTGCCATCCTCCTACTTGTTCATCTACGGTCGCTCGAAGGCCTTGTTTACTCAAAATTGCTGTACGAAGTGCACCCAAGCGTGAATCTTCCAGCCTCGTAGCGTTTCTAACATGAGAAAATGAGAAGAGGTCGGCGGGGTTGGATACCGGACTAAGTGCATCTCGCAATCCACCCCCTACCGAAATTAGAGTTTTTTAAGGAACAATTTCCGACCCCTTACCTTGATCAGATATGCGGATTCCTACATCGTGCTCGCCAGCTACGATTGTAACCTGAATCGGAGGAAGCGAAGGTTTGCCGTGGTGCTTGACATACGTCGCACGCATTGACTACAGGCGTCATCAGACAAATGGGGTGCGACATTGCACTAGATATGCAAAGCTCACATTTTTTAGGAGCTCAAAAATAATATATCTGCTTCGATATCAGTTTTCACCGATATTAACGGAGTCTTGAAGAACTTACTCAAGATGCTCGCGGATGTAGGCAAAGGTTGTATTTAGATGTCCTTCAATATAAACTTCAGGTTTTCGGGCCTCGCTGCCTTCATAGAGATCAGTGGACCAAAGTGCACTTTCGCCTAATAGTTTGGTGCATCGCTCAACGCTTCGCTTGACACTAAGGCCTGTGAATATGATGCCGACGTGTGGTTCTCCATTTGTCTCCCTCCCGCGCCCCATAAACGCTTCCGACAGGGTAATATGGTGCTCCGCTAGAACTCGTCTAGATATCCTGGATACAAGCATACGACGCATAAAAGAATCCAGCTTATCGGGGCTGAGATAGGGCGAAGATAAAGATAGGCCTAGAGACAAATTTGGAATGACCGGTGCACTGTCATAAGGTCAGTGAAAAGGAAAAAAGGTATATGCAAAGGTCCCCTCAACTGTTCGCTTAAAAGAGCAGCAATGAATTTACAGAACGTCTCATTCTCGGCGACAGTCGTAATTGCGGGGTAACGGCGGAATCTGGAATGATATTGAACACAACTGAATCAAGTATCGAGCTGTCGACGCACTTGTCAAAAGCCGCCCAGTAAAGCTGGAAATAGAAAGTCATTATGTTGAAGAACATGCAACGAATCGTGGGGATACGCACCTCATACACTTTTGCGACACCTTCTTGGGTGACGACGACATAGGGTAATGCTTGGAGCTCACGCAAACGATGCGCTATTCGTATGGGTAGTTCGACACGAACATAATTAGCGCTCTAAAAGCAAATTCATATTTATAAAACTGAGCCTTTATGAACCTGGAGAAGAACCTTGCCTTGAAGAGACGCTCGTCATTCATAGAACGCCCAAAGTAGACCTGGTTGCAAGGATTAGCTTTGAGGCTTAAATAGACAGAAGACATACAAGTTGGCGCAAAGTAAGCGGTTTGGCTTCCTTCGATGCATATAACTCTAACTGCTTATTTTGATAGAAATGTAGCGCAGTGGATTCCCGTCGGACAGACTGAAGGATTTTAACTTTGTGAATGAGGGGTACTAAACGTCCTTTGCCAGACTTCAACATTGTGATCTTAGGTCCAAGGCACCATGAAGCCCACTGGGATAGTGATTCGCACCGAGGTGTAGATGTTTCCAAGATGATTGAAATGATTTGGCCGAATCGATTCAGTTCATGTTCTACATTGGTTGATGGGTACAACTTTACTTGTGTGATAAATTTATTAGATAAATAACCTAAGCCGAATAAGGTATATTTTGCAGTTCAGATAATATTTACAATAGACCTTCTGAGCGAAGAGCCCCCATTATCAAATAGGCCGAACGCTGATCTCTATCAACACCGACCCAGTCGCCTTGCTTCCATTCCGGCGCGTCCTCACTATCCCAAGCGTAAGGGTCATCATCGTTCAATGCAACCGATGTTTCGCCTCCCTTTTCTTCTTCCTCACGATCCCACAGTACATCTTCCCATTGAGCATCACTTATTGTCACTGCAACTGTCTTGGCATCCCTAATATTCGGTAAGATAGACGTTAACAAATTGGAGAGGAGTTCAGACGTCCCATCAGCTATGGGCGAATGTAAGACTGGAAGAGGAAGATACTCCGCCTGGTATATATAACAATCAGGTTAAATACAAGACAGTTGTGCAATAATCACCTCGAGAAGCATACCCTTTACCGCACCTCCTGCTAGAATAACATTTCCAAATCTGACGAGCCAATCACTGCCAATCGCATACATATGGCCGTCAATCACCAACTGTTGTCCACTTGTTTGATTTCGCTGAATATTGCTTGAAGAGGTTTGTCGTACTGACATCCAGCGGGCTTTTATCTGGGCCAACAACTGTTCCAACCCTCCAGGCGGCTTGAGAGTAAGAAAAGTATTTCGATAGTGTGAGGGGCCTTGTAGATATGCGGCTTCTTCTCCCGGTGGGGCGACCGCTAGAACCTCCGCCCTGCTGGGAGCAGCTGGATCCTCCAGGAGAATGAAAACGTTCTCATCCATGGTGAGCGCAAATATATTTCGTTCATAGGGAATTTGATACCCTGGGATTTGGCCGAGCATAGAACGATATGATCTGAGGGAAAGGTGCCATTTCCCGCGATATTGAGCCTAGTTCATGGTCAGAGAATATATTTACCCGTAGAGATTGTTTCTCACATTGTGATTGAGGAACAGATTATCTTTTATCAATTGAAGACCTGTTGGAGGGGCATTTAGCCACCGAGCTAATCTGTACGTTGTTATCATTGTTGCATGCAAGAGATGGAGTGGGTCAGTCAAACCCAGTAAAACCCATGAAGACACAAGATAGTGGCTATTCTAGTCTCCAAAAGGTAGACCGTTGCTCTACTTGAACCTTGGTACCTGTAGGGACTTCGGAAATGCGTACGGCGTAGGCGAGTCCGATTTTCAAAGCAATTCGTATTAGTGAAGGATGATCACATCACGTGGTGTGACGACCGCGTTATAGGTTGGACTGTCGCTGCTCTTGATCACTAATCGCCATGCCAGCACCGAAACGAAAAGGTTCAACAATTTTTAAAGATGAAGAGCGAGTTACCAAACGCCGCCTTCGCTCGGGTCGAACCATCGAAACCTCGACCTCTCCACTTCGTCTCGCCAAGGTTGTAAGCGTGTCGGCATCATCGGATCCTCGAGCTAAACCTTTTACTTCGACAAATTCTGCTATGAAGTTTCTCCATGTCGATATCGAACATGAATCAGACGACAATCACGATGAAATCTGTTTAACACCTCTCCAGCCATCGCAAGCTGCAGGCGTAGTGCGCTCGAAAAGAACCTTCTCTAACGAGACGAACATGGATTGGACCTCGCCGGACATGGGTTTGGTTGAGAAACAGGGCCTTCAGCGCGAGGTATATCACGGAAAATTATCTACGCATAAGGCAAAATTGGCCAGAAAAACAACGAGCGGTATTCCACCCGATGCTGCTTCTGCCGTTAAACTAATGCGGTACGTAGGTGACAAATCTACCATGGAATCCGGTAGCTCTCTTGAGCTATTACAGTTTCCTGAAAAATCTCCCACGAAAACAGTAGTGGAAGTCACGATATATACCCCCCGAAAGAAACCCAGACGATTGTCAATAGTTTCATCGGAGGACCCAGATATCTCTCCTCGAATCCATGACCCAGGATACTCACTCCAAGGAGCAGTCGCTGTCAGTTCTTTTAAGACAACCGTTACCACCTTACATCAATCCGGCTCACAAACTTCTAACCTCCTCCCATCCCACCTCCACTCTTGCCTGAATGCTCAGAAACGGGCCATTCTGCGTACACTTCAACGTCCGTCAGCCCGGGTTGACGAGAGTGACCTATTTACTGTCAATGAAATCGCCACACGACAGCTTGCGGACTTGATGGAAGGCACAGTGATACGTGCGGAGGGTAATAGCTGCCTACTATTGGGTCCCCGGGGAAGTGGGAAATCTCGAGTCAGTGGTTTTCTCCCTCTGTAACGCTGACTTACATCATCGCCTGTACAGCTGATTGAACTCTGCATTGACAACTTGAGAACGAAGCCAATCGTCCTCAGGTTGAGCGGTTGGCTGCAATCTACAGATCGACATGCCTTGCGAGAGATTGGTTTTCAACTCCTCCAACAGACCGGTCTATCTATGTTAGAGGATTCGGAAAATACACCCTCGAATGCCCGTAACGAAGGAGCAATAGAGCACAATGAAAACTCCTTTCTAGACTCAAGCAACGCGCAAAATGAGCCACCAAGTTCTTCGATATCACTCCCGCCGTCGTCTCATTTACATACTCTGATACCCAAGCTCTCAACCTTGGATCGCCCAGTTATCGTTGTCATAGATGCATTTGACCTTTTCGCCCTCCATCCCCGTCAATCTCTTTTGTATTGCCTGCTTGACACGGTTCAGAATTGTCGTGCAAGCTCTAGGAATCGAGGAATCGCAGTGATCGGTATTACCAGCCGTGTGGATACAATACAGCTATTGGAAAAGAGAGTCAAAAGTCGCTTCTCCGGCAGAACAATACGCACCACACCTCCTAATACTTTAGCTTGCTGGACACAGTTGGCAAAGGACATCCTACACACACCAGCCCTAGACTGCAGCGATGACTTTGAGGAGGACTGGAAGCAGCGGTGGACCACAAACGTCGATAAACTTCTTGCCGATAAAGCTTTCTCAAATGTCTTGAATGAAACCTTCAGCATTACAAGGGATGTCAGAACCTTGGTCCGGATACTGGTATGAATAATCCCTCCACGGTAACTATCATTGCTCAATTCCATACAGACGACCGCAGTTCTTCAGTTAAACCCAAGCGCACCTTATTTTTCACTTCGTTCAATTCTGGCGTCCGTGGAGTCGCAGCGCGCACGACCATGTTGCCCATATTTAATGAGTGCGTCAGACGACATCGTGCCTTTACTGCTATTGATAATCCCAAGATATATCATATCCATGTATGTGCTTGCTAATCGCAAGCGTTCATGCGGATACTGCCGGACACTCTACCTTCACCTTTGAGATGCTCTTCAGCAATTTTCAAGACCAAGCTCGTGCCTCGACATCAGCACCTGTCCAAGTCAATGGTGGAAGTATTGGGATGGTTCGTTGTACGCGTCAAATGTTCATGAGTGTAAGTTATTCAAGATCTTGCGTTACCATCCTATTCATAATTACCTTCCTAGGCATTCGAAGACCTTGTAGCAGCAAGTATATTTATTCCTGTCGTCGCCCCTTCCCTCAACATCGCGAAAGAGTTCGTAAAACATAGATGCGCTGTGGAACGAGACTTCATCAAAGGGGCTGTTGAGAAATCGGGACAAGTCACTTTAAAGAAGTGGCTAAACAGAGCACAGTAGAAGTCTCGCTCTACAAGATAAACTGATTTAATGGAATGTATGTTATATTATGCTGTAACCTATTGTGATTGTATTCGGTGGAGATGGCCGGAAAATGTGTTGAGTTTGATCAATAGAATCAACCAGTGTATAACAGTTTTATTCGCCCTTCTAAATTTATGACGCAGCCCGTGCTTCGAACTCGATCAATAGGCAAAAGGACCAACACCTAAACTCGGTGGCTGAGGTTGTGCATCGTGCTGATGGGCAGAATCGAGTTCGTCATCCCAGAACGATTGGGCTTCATCTGGATGGCAATTGTCACCCTCTTCCGAAAACACAATGGCAGCTAGAAAATAAGACTCTCAGCTCATGTGTTCTCTAAGGCCGTATGAATTGCATTTCACACCATCAAATTCGGGAATATCTTGAAGAGGTATGAAAGGGGTCATACGACGCTGTTTCCGACGGTACTCTGACCACTTGTCTTGCGCAGTTGGGATTTTGAGCTTATAACCCGGGTGTGTTTTAGATTGGTCCATCATTGCCTTGAAATTCTCATTGAGGAAAAGGCTTGCATCCCATGCACTTGTTTCCTGTGCGAGTTCGCGAATGAGATCAAGAATAATATCGGGGTCGTTTGCTTGGAGAACAGTTTTGTACCGTTTGGAAATCGGACTGGAGGAACGAGGAGAATCGGATGATGGTTCGAATTTGGCCTCCGACCGTATATTTGATAACGTACTACGATCATTGGCGTTGAACTTTTTGATGTGGTCAACGTCGTAATCCGAAGGGAGAGACATAGTTCGCAAGGGAGAAGGACCAATTATAGGACTATTCCTCGTCCACTTAGAGGGGGTAGAACATTGAGGCTTCAGCCGAACAGAGTTGCTTGATAGATCGGCAAATTGACGACAGAATTTAGGTGGGTCTGGAATTTTGTGAGAAGCCTTTGGAGGAGACACAGCCGAAAAATCCCGGGCCGCCGTTTCCAGGATGAAGCCATTGGCGTTATCACCGTATGCCTGCTGAGAGTTTTCAGATATGGTATGGGCACATCTTTTGTCCACGGAGCCGAAATGTAATGGTTTTATTGCTGATTGTTGGATGTTATTTTCGAGTAGGTCGGTAGCATGCTTCGTTAAAGTTCGAAAGGTTTGGGTTGGTATTACTATATCAGCAGCATAGGTGTTAGACAAACGTCGTTCATCTTTGAAATCTGCAAAAGAAGATAAGGAAGACACTTCGGATTGGTCTGTTCGTGACCGCAGTGAATTGAGACCAGAGGTTAGGTTCCTTAAATTAAGTGTGATATTTCCGTTGGTCTGAAAATCACCGTGCTGTTCAACTTGAGTTATAAGCGGAGAAGACAAGCGGCTTGTACGGAGCGAAGCGTTGGTATGAAAGCATGGACTAGGACACTTAGGAGGAAGCATGGCTGGAGGAGGATGAGATAGTTCAGGAGACAAGGCCGATATATGCAGTGGTTGTAGCTTATCCCCAAATACGTTACTAGGCGCAGGGCGGGTTGAGGTTATTTCGCATCGAGCGGGCACTTTGTGCAATACGGTCGTCGTCGACGATCTGGAAGTGACGCGACGACAGCTTGCAGTATGGCTCTCAGGTGGAAGAGATATGTGCCCAGGACCGCTCCCGATTAAAACAGAGTGCTTCGTTTCCCAACCAGGAGAGCCAAGTAATCCAACGCAAAACCCAGACTTCTTAGCTATAGCTTTAGCCATAAATCTTCCTTCTTTCAGGCTAGATGTTGGTGCCGAAAATTCGTCAGAGAATATGACATTATCTATCTTGCGACGCCGATTGACATAGATCTTCTTGAAAATAAAGAGAATAGTTAAGGACAGAGCGAGGAAGATCACAGTGAGGCAGCCTGAGGACGAGTCTTTTAATGGGTGAAAATTGCGAGGAACCGGAGACGCCCTTGCTTGAAAACCAGTCTGGGAAAGGAGCACAAGGCAGAGCGGTAAGGCGACCAGCGTTGACCTCTGCATAAGTAAAACAGAAAGAATGATTCCTACTAGAGTACCAAAAAAGGAAATAGAATGGCGGTCAGCCTATCATCATCAACGTTTTGCTTGGTTACTCGCTTATAACCATGGTAGACTGCTCCAGAACTATCTAGACCATCTCAGCGCCCCCCTTGTTTCAAGGCCAATCTACATACCAATCGATAATCAATACTGTGACTATGCCTCATTCAAAACCACAACCACTGCCCACCCTCGAATCCTTGCTATCAAAAGATTTCGTTAATCAGTCGTGCGTTTGATATAGTGTGAAAATTAGAAGACTTCTCAGACTACTTTACAGCCATATAGAAGCGTTTGCTCATGCGCTTCAGCTAGACGAGTCCTACTTCGACACTCATGGCGATACATCCTCTCCCCACACTCCCGGAAGCCCAGTGTCAACTGCTGGGACTCGAATCCGAAAAGTTGCCGCGCTCTCAGATTTTGCACCAGTAAATTTGAAAGTGACAAAGTTAGTGACTTTTGAAGGTTGCTAGGTTGACTGCAACTCATGTGCGTCTCCACTAGACGCAGAAAGATTGTAAAACATGACAAGAGACATGATTGGCTCTTCCTCCTTCTGCGCTGGCCCCTTTTGGTTCGTTAAACATTCTCCCTAAGCCCCCTTCTACAGCCTGATGTCATCCCCAGAGTTTTATATTACTGTTCATCATGGCAGAATTTGGACTTTATGTCATTATACGGCAACTTGTCAACACGAAGGAATGGATATCAGCTTGTATGTTACTATGTTTCTCATTCTACGGCCTCGATTCTCAACTCAAAAACTCCATTTCAAGGGAGAGGGCAAAAGGGTGTACTCAGAAAGAGACTTCGAAGTGCGCGCAGCTATCAAGTAAGTCATAAATTTTGCGTATATGACGTGTTCCTGAGGTATAGTAACTCCAGGAATGGAAGGAGGCTGCAATTACGTTGGATAAATATCTAAATTTTGAAGAATGGAAGAAAGTGGATGAAGATTCTTTTTACGATTGGATGCTAGTACGGAAGGTTCGACGATCTTTAAAGACATTGCGGGAAAATAACAATGTGCGTGGTTGCATGGGAGTGCTAGAGACTTGCATGCGTTCGAATTTTGCCGCTGTTGAGTCTCCAAGGTCTGCGTTATGGCTACCGTCATCCTCTTTGACTGACTATCGCTCCACTAGGCTGTACAGCGAAGTATGTCTTCTAATCCTCGAAATGCATTGACATGCTTTAAACTTCACCTAGACTTTCCTCGGTACCAAAGATTTGATTGAAGGTAGGTGTATTATTTTCGACGATTTCTATTTTCGACGAACTCATACATGCTATAGCTTATTTTGATGAGCTCGAAACGTCACTAGAGTTCATACGGGAGACCCCAACCCTTTCCGTCGACGAGAAGAAAAGATTTTTCAAAAGTGCCAACACTAACTTAGGTATGTCCACTGGTGCTAAAACCACTCGATCTCTCATTGTTTCCCTCAGGAATTTCTGCGTTATGTCTCTCTGGAGGAGGATCCTTCGGCTATTGTAAGACATTTTTTACTACCTCGGCCGTTGAATCATTGCTGACCTGCCTTGTAACAGACCACTTCGGTGTTGTCAAGGCTTTCTTGGACGCGGGACTACTTCCTCGAGTGATCACCGGAACGAGCGCTGGGGGGCTCATAGCTGCCTTGACATGTACGCATACAGATGACGAGCTCAAAGTATTACTAGTTCCATCTCTAGCGAACAAAATCACAGCCTGCGAAGATTCTTTTAGTGTTTGGTTCAGACGATTCTGGGAAACAGGCGCGCGCTTTGATAGCATAGAGTGAGATACTGCGTTCCTTGTTCTGTATCTCTGTCTTTGTACTCATCCGATGAAATAGATGGGCAAAGAGGGTACGATTTCACCTAATTTCATCAAAGTTAAGAGTTAAAGTCTCGCTAGTGTACATTCTTCACCCGTGGCTCCTTGACCTTCAAAGAGGCGTACATGAGAACCGGTCGGATACTTAACATATCTGTAATACCTGCGGACCGCCATTCGTAAGCATTCTTAACTCTCCAACAACTTTTCTCAGAGTTCTCAATTCCCTCTCCGAAGACCCACAAAACTCTTGAATTACATGACAGCGCCCGATACTGTCATTTGGTCTGCGTTGCTGGCATCGGCAGCCGTCCCTGGTATTCTAAATCCCGTCGTGTTGATGCAGAAGCTCAAGGATGGAAGTATTGTGCCATGGAGCTGGGGAAGCAGATTCAAAGACGGATCCCTCAGGTAAATCAACCTGTGTCATTATAGTGTAGTTTTTCTGATCGGCTATTTTCCCAATAGAGTCGACATTCCGGTGCAGGAACTGAACTTGTATTTCAATGGTAAACATAAGATTCAGATAGAGTCGACTGCCTTGGTCTGACAAATTTGCATAAAGTGACGAACCCAGTGGTATCGCAAGTCAACCCGCATGTTCATTTATTCTTCTTTGCTCCAAGAGGATCTGCAGGAAAACCGGTTGCCCATCGGAAGGGTAAAGGTGAATACACTGCAGATCCGATTGTACTTGTGAACTTATCAACTTCATCGACTTCTAGGCTGGAGAGGGAATTTCCTTTTATCGGCTGCAGAACAATGGCTGAAACACGAATTAACGAAGAACTTCAAGGTGATCCGAGATCTTGAACTTCTCCCTCAGATTTTAGGTCAAGACTGGTCGAGTGTTTTTTTACAACGGTTTGATGGAGCTGTTACGTGAGTGGCATGAGTGATAATCGTGTTGCGACATTGAGCTACATATTTTTAGAATCTGGCCTAGGACTCGACTTTGGGTAGCTAGTCCTCCAACCTTTTCACTGGAAGCTGCTACATCTAACTGACATAGGATTGGTTTCGACTACTTGCTGATCCCGACCCACGTGAGCTGGAAAGAATGATTCGCGTTGGTGAGTTGGTCACATGGCCGAAGGTCAATTCACTGAACGTTATGTATCCTTTCATCTACTGATTCGACGTACCTTTTTAACTAGCTGCATATGATTGAAAACCGGGCTCGTATTGAAAAACAAGTTCTACTCGGTCGTCAGGCCGTACACAAAGCCTACAAAGGCAGATCTCGAAGCACTTCAGAAGAACCACGTCATCTTCTTCAGAAATCCTTGGCCGATCCCATTCAAAACGAACACATACCTGTTTCTCCATCACATTCTGGTTCCGACCGACCACTTTCAGTGGATACAGATGCTGAAGCTGCTTTCGCTCGAGCTTCCCCATTCTTCAGAGGTCGTTCTTCACGGGAGCTATCACCCAACCATGAGCCCGACCGCGATAGGCCTCCTTCTGCGAGACGAAGAAGGCGTGAACCTGAACTAATGAACCCAACAGTAGATGAGAGACCCGAGGAAGATGTGCAACCTGCCAACGGTGGCCTGCGATCCCCTAGTCAGGATTCCCCATCCAACGTTGGATTTTTCTCGAGATTGCAGAGACAGTCCTTCTCTAGATTGTCGCTTCCATTCTCATATGAGTACCGCCGACGAAAATCAATTCCCGACAACAAACAAGGATTTAGTTGGAGCAGTGAAAGTTCCTCCGATGATGACTACCCATTAGATGAATAACATTTTACTTACGTTCATGGCTGAAATGGGGTATGTCTACTTATTTATTAAAAAAAATCGTAATATACATTGTCTGCTTATGATTTGATTGAGTCCTACAAAAGACACGTACTACAGCCACTGTTTAAAATTGTAATATATTAATCTGAGCTAAGGGGGCAGCGACAAATTCGTCAATTCAATTATGTACTGACTCTCATGGATTGGATACTCAACGTGCCCGGGCCTGGGTGTGAACATTATAAAGCCTTAAGTTACGCTTTTGTTAAAATATAATTCTGAGTGGTCTCAAACCGACAACTAGACCGGTGACCGTCTGCTCTATGACAATAATATCTGGTGGAACTGGTGTTTGAAATTGTCCTTGAGTCAGTGTTTTGCAAGTGGTATGGTGACAACCCTGTGACCAAAGCCTTTGCAATTGACAATGTCGATCCTTGGACAACAGTCCTACAGTACTAAGTAGTTAACAGTAGTGGTAGTTCTGTATTATGAAGTTGTTTCCATCAGCAAGAGGTCTGGTTAAATCTAAAATACCCTTGACGCTAGACTGATTCATTTCCGTCTCACCACTATCATCGAGATTCCAATGGCCAATACCATTCGAGCAACGAATTACAGAAAAGGCCCTTGGTTGCCAACGGCTCTTTGGACAACCCCTCCATCTTCTTCGCACACAGAGCAATTCAGAAAACGCATCTTGTCCAGAACATTCAGGTTATCTGATCTTGACAGAGTAAATGTTTTGGGAGACGACGAAGGATACGGCCACACAGGGTAATCAACATCTCTCTGACCTTTTAGGTGTAAATGAGTCTACCCACTCTATTCCAGCTGCGTGAATGCCTTGAGTTGGGCTCAAGATGGTAACATCCTGTTGAGTGGTGGGGATGATACTACTATAAGGATATGGAGGCTAGACACCAGCGACACGGCACACGAATATCCATTTGTGTGTAACTCGATGATTCAGAGCGGTCATTCTGGAAATATCTTCAGTGTCCAAATGCTGCCCCATTCTTCAAGGATGTGAGTTGCTTGGGCTGCCACTCCAATCGACAAATTTATAGTACATACATTTGGGATAGTGCGACAGCTGCCGGTGACATGCAGGTCCGCGTTTTCGACGTGAAAACGGCAAGTGCAAGCGCTCAGGTTGTCCCCGATCGACTTGAAACCGAATACAGTGTGAAGCAGTCTTGCATCAGGATTTTGCGCTGCCACAAGCAACGAGTTAAACGGGTCATCACCGAAGACAGTCCTGCCTTATTTTTGTCCGTCTCTGAGGTAAGTATCGAAGATCATATATCATTTTTGTATTACCGTCATATTGTAGGATGGAACTGTAAGGCAACATGATTTGAGAACATCCCATAACTGTCGCGCAGAAGCATGTCCAGCTCCACTGGTCGAAATTGGGCACAGCTTATCAACTTTAGCAATATCACCCCTTACCCCCCATCAGTTTGTTGTAGCGGGGGATGGTCCTTATGTGAGCGTTAAGATAGCGCTGTCATTTCAACCCTGAAAACTCACTCTAGGGTTATTTATACGACCGGCGATACTTGCGTCAGATAATCGAATCAGAATGGGGTGCAATCCCCCACGCTGGGCAGGAAGCAACAACTTGTATTCGAAAGTTTGGCCGTCCAACTGAACATAATATTTTGCCGCGGCGGGACCACATAACTGGCTCACGCATGTCGAGATTTAATGGACGCGAGGTATGCCCTGTGCTTTTGAGTTGAATGTACATCCAACAACTCGATATGAGTCTCTAAAATTCCGAATGACCCTTCATTTAGGTCATTCTATGTCAGTTTTCTTCACTTCTTGTTGCTATCGTACTCCTGCAGAGTCAAATATATAGCTTACAGCGGCGATGGGGTCTACATTTTTTCGACACACGACGAACCTGAAATCAAAGATGATGCCTCGCCATCACTTCCATCTACGGTTCCATCTATTGTATGTTTTGTTCTGGATTTGATAAAGTGGGTCTGATAAAATGCTGCGTGATAGAAAGAATCAGCGTCCTTTGGCGCTCGTGATGTAGATATAGACGAGCCTACTATATTCCAGGAATCTTCATCGAGCTACTCGGATGATGCTCCCAGTGTCCATGGACTGAACGTTCCTACCATTAGGCCTCGACGACGCTACACAGGTGCTAGAAATGTGGCTACTATAAAAGACGGTGATCCAATGCGTTCGGAAAAATTTGACCAAATTATTTATGCTAAAACAGTGAACTTCCTTGGTCCTAACGATGACTCGGTCGCTTCAGGATCTGACGATGGAAATTTCTTCATTTGGGATAAGCATGATGGCAGATTACAAGGGATCTATGAAGGTGATAGCAGCGTGGTCAATATCATAGAAGGGCATCCATATTTCCCTTTGGTTGCTGTCAGTGGGATTGACACTACTGTGAAGGTGCGTGTACTATCCTTTGAAACAAGAAAGCTCACTCGAATACATTGTTAATTATTAGTTGTTTGGACCTACATCTACACGAAGTCGGTTCTCAAGAATGGATAATGTGGAGCAGATTTTAGAAACAAATGCGAGGTTTGATAATACACATATCGTGGGGTATGGTCTCGGTGCGTTCTTAATGCGAGCACGTAGCGAATTAGGTGTTGAAATTGACCGCGACTCGCAATGTATTGGACAATAACTACTTTTTACAAATCTAAAATTCCGAAGACCTCTGTCCTTGCACTTGTGAATCTCAGAGCAATGAAATATAGAACTATGGTTGAGCTGTAGCGTTCATTTGTCAATGATCACATGTCATAGTGGTCGGGTCCAGACACCGTTGTAGTGGTTCGAAGCTAACTGCAATCGTTGGTTCAAACGTCCCCCTGGAGTCTGGCTGAACCACAAACCCAGGTTAGTGCTTTGTTACAGTTCTCGAATCCTCACAACGTATGGCTATATAGGCAGTTGACCTTTCGACATTTTTATTCACTCAAAAACTTCTAGCTTATTACATACCTACTTGATCCTGTAAGTTTTCTTTGATTTAAGCGCTATTCCAAATCACTCATTGTTTCCCTATGATTTCTTGGTGCCAAATATTCACTGTTCAATAGGCATTATATTGCAGCTCAAGTCCCAATACGTAACCTTCCAACCATCAGTTGCTGACTGGCTTGTTCGCAGTCACTCTTTCCTCAAACTCGTCCTCAATGCGGTCCCATGGCAGAAACAAACGATCAAGAAACAACAAGGATCCCGATACCGACCTTTACACGAATGTGGCAGGGGACGATACACATTCTGACTCTTACTCACGATCCCATTCATCATTTCACGTTCGTGAAAGCTATAGAGCACCTCCAAACATGAACAGAGCACTGTATATGTCTGAGCAAGATGTCCCCTCTCGTAGTCGCCGCAACGATGAATGGCACCTCGCAGAATTAAATCATGACAGATATTCTTACAATGATGTCTATGGTCGTGGAGAGAGAGTCGGTTACGATGATGGAGGTCCCCGGAGCTCCGAAGGTTGGGGTACGGTAGATGTTCCACAATACCCCCAAGTACGAAATGATTGGCCACAACGATACGACCGCTCCACGCCCTCTTCCTCATACCCAGAACCCTCTTCATGGAGTATGTCCCCTTCTAATGCATACGAGGGTAGTCATGTGTACCATGACCGCTGGAAGCAAAGGGATGTGAGAGACCTACCTCCTGAAAAATGGACTCCGGGCCCACTCCGAACAGACCAACGTGCTGATCCACCGCCTCATGACTGGCACCATGAACAACGGCGGGACAAAAGCACTGTACAAAGGTTCCAAAGTGATTCTGGATGGGAGACTCGTCGAGAGCGAATGTGGGGCCGTGAACCAGCAGCTGGGCGCGACGACCTTCCAACATCAAAACGAGTTCATCCCACCCAAGACCGGTCATGGGAACCTGCTGCATCATGGAAATCGTCGACGAACGGTGACCATCAAAATCAACGAGGACAAAACGGTCAACGGTCAAACCAAGCAAGGTCGAAACGGGGACAAAATAACAAACATAGGCGTGAGTGGCGGGCAGATGACGGAGACTTAAATAAGTAAGTTATAGCGGCATAGTAAATAACGGCCTCTACTGATCAGCTGCTTAGCTGGACAAGGAGAGACGCAAATCAATCGACGAACAAACATGCCTACAACCAAAATCCTACCAGACGGAAACATCCACGTTCTCCTTCACGTTCTCGCTCTCGAAGCAGGTCTCCTACCGACTCATACGTGTCCCACCATTCTTCCCGAGGTCGATCTCGATCACGTTCATTTTCTCCGATGCCAAAACGTCGACGTCGAGACTCAAGTCCTGTGAATTTCCGTAGCCGGACACCCAGCGACAATGGTTTAAACCGGCCACTCAAACACCAAGAAAAATATCATTCTCGCTCTCCTAGTCCCCATCGCAGTCCTAGCAGCTTTGTAGACCGCCGTAGAAGTGCTTCACCTGCTTCCAGTTTGAGTAGTGATCGTAGTGTGAGCCAAAGTCCTGCCGGTCGCGCGCGTTCTTTGCATCGTCTCCCGGCCATGAATCAGGGAGCTGGTGCCTTAATCAACACTTTCTCACAGTCCTCAGGTAACGGCCCAGCCTCTCGAATGAGTGATGATCCACGGAATGGGAGATCACGACATCGACAGCACCGTAAAGGACATGATTCACACTCAATACAAGATCCAACCCTCTACCCATCCATCCGGGAAGAACACGTCCAACTTCCAACCCCGCCGGCCAATGCTAATCACAATTCACGCACTATTGCAATACAAATGCCTCCACCACCCTCATTGCCTCCGTCGTATACTACGCGAACCCATCATCGCGATTCTCAATTGGGTAACTCATACACGCCTGAACCTAACATAGACCTTCCAGCTGCAAAACCAACTCGCGCTATTTCCATGCGAAATCCAGGCTTCAAGCCTATCGGCAAAGCTAGCTCTGCTTTGAAGAAATTCTTTCCTGGCGATGAAGATGACATGGATCTCGCTCTTGATGACGGCCCATCGTCTGCTGCTCTAGGAATGAGTATTACCACTACGGAGACTCCTCACTTGTCTTCTCCTCAGCAGACCAGTTGGCGTAATTCTCATGGTCCCAGAAAAGACGATGCTCATGTGCTCCCGCATCGACCACACGAAGCTCCAGTTGAAAGTGGGGCAAGGCATTCATCGGCATCATCTCACAGCAACCCGCGACATTTCTCTACCACAGTTATTCCGACAACTAATCCACCTCAAGTCCGCGCCTCACCTCCTCTCAGCATCACAAAGGAGAGTGGACGGCTAACGCCACAACCAATGGAAATAAGTGACGACGTCCTGCCTTCGATCGAATCCCAGGTTTCTCCGCCTGAAACTGCTGAGATTACAACTGGCAATTCTTCTGCATCTACAGGCACAGAATTGTATAAAATTGTCAGCCAGGTTGGTGAAGGCACCTTCGGCAAAGTATATAAAGCACGGAACACCCTTACTGGGAAGCACGTTGCCCTCAAACGTATTCGCATGGAGTCGGAACGAGATGGGTTCCCTGTTACTGCGATGCGGGAAATCAAGCTACTCCAATCTCTCCGACATGAAAATATTGTCCGCCTTTTTGAGATGATGGTTTCCAATGGTGAGTCTTAGGTCTAGGGTATCAAATCATGCTAAAGCCGTCTCAATTTCAGGTGCTGTCTACATGGTTTTTGAGTACATGGACCATGACTTGACAGGTGTCTTGTCTCAAAGCCAATTCACGTTCTCCGATGCACATCTAAAATCGCTTTGCCATCAAATGCTGGCTGGGTTAGCCTATCTACACCACAAAGGCGTCATTCACAGGGATATTAAAGGCTCGAACATATTGATTAACAGACGTGGTGAACTTAAACTGGCGGACTTCGGCCTTGCTCGATTTTATCAGAAGCGTCGGCGCACAGATTACACGAATCGCGTGATTACTCTTTGGTACCGGCCGCCAGAACTTCTCTTCGGGGCAACCGTGTATGGTCCCGAAGTAGACATGTGGAGTGCAGGGTATTTATAACCTTTTTGTTGTTTGCAGGGGATCTTACAAAGTTGTAGGTGTATCATGCTCGAATTGTTCACCAAGAAACCCGTCTTTCAAGGATCTGATGAGATTAATCAACTTGATGTTGTCTTCAGGCTTTTGGGCACACCTACTTCGGAGCGATGGGCAGACATCATTAACCTTCCTTGGTTCGAACTTGTGAAACCTCAACAAGTCATTCCCAACCGTTTTAGGGAGGCTTTCCAGAAGTGAGTAATAAACTGAATATTGTCTACAAGTGATTTTGATGATCATCTTCAGGTGGATGTCGCCGGCAGCACTGGACCTTGCCGAACAGCTGTTGGCTTATGATCCATCACAACGTGTAACTGCTCTTCAAGCTATGGATACACCTTATTTCACAAAGGAGACCCCTTCCGCGTCAAGACCAGTGGGGTGTGTATCATTATTATCCTTGATTCAAACCTATCACACTAAGCTTCGGAACTTCTCATGCAGGTTGGTAGGTCTGGAAGGTGAATGGCATGAACTAGAAACTAAGAGAGAACGTGCAAAGAGGGGCAAAAAGGAAAGAGAAGAAAGACATAGCATGATGTCGGGTGCAATTGTACAGTTGTCCACATGAGAACTTGCTGGGATTTACATTCTGTGACCCACACGCAAATGTCTTAATGCAAGCCCAGGAAAGTTTTGAACATGACCAATGGAACTGACGCCTGCTTGGTGAAAAACAGTCATGATTTTTATAGTGATGCAACGTAGCTATACAATTAGGCTCTGGATCGACTACTTTGCTTCTACAAGACATGTGACTAAGCCTGTCTCTGTGAGGTGCTGGACAATGGACTCGACCTGCCAATGGAACATTCGTGAAGACAGATATTTTGGTAAAAACATGGCGTATGACCTACGTGAGCCGCAGTCAGTCTGATTTGAGTATCCCATCTTTTGGTGAATGGTGCCCCAGTATCCTCAGCCTCCTCAACGTCACCTAGTCCACCAGCCTTTCCTTGAGCATCGTCTTCTTCCCTGTTTCCTTCGAACCATATGAGTTTGTCAACTTGATCTATACTGCCTCGCAGTCGTCCTTGCTCAATCATTTTGCGCGCCATAGTCTCTGCAGCTCCAGGAGTAAGGTCCAATAAAGCACCAAGACCTCTAAAGGTAATATTGTTATAGATATTCGAGCTCGCAAGCAAGTTGTGTTCCATGACAGCACGATCAAGCACAGTCGAAGGCCCTGTTCGAGTACTCGTCATTGGTTCTGTATCACTTATATCATCTTTTCCAGCGGATGCTAGTCTGTCGTTGGAGGATATCGCAATCTTTGCAAGTTGATGAGGTTTGAGGGACTTCTCAAACTCCTTAACTTCTACTGGACGCAAGATATGATCGAGGAACATTTTAGAAAGGATGTTATATGTTGGAAGGTCAGCAGTCCGCTCGTCACGATAAAGAGAGGCCAGAACACGAGAACGATTTGGTCCAGCTGGGGCTAGCACAGCACAGGTGACCGCCGCCAATCTAATGGAAAGTCAAAGAAAAGACCCCTGTGCACACACAAAGGCTACTTACAGCATGTGGCGACGTTCTTCTTCGTCTATTTCACCAACGTAACTAAGTTCATGATATCGACTAGCGGCCTCCAAGAACTTCCTGCTATAGTCGCTTATACGCGCTTGACAAAGCTTGAATTGAAGAAGAGTTTCCCGATCGTGTGCTGAGTGCACCAAGAGAGCAGCCCGATTGTAATACGTCTCGGCTTGTACAGAATCTTCGTCTTCCAGCAGTAGTCGAACGATACGAACATAGACACGAAGCTTTTCCGCATCTCCGATTGACCTGGAGAAGAGAATTGGATAGTGATCCTGACAATCGAGGCACACTTAGTAGTACACACCGTTGACCTGAATCCAAAGAAATGCCCATTAAAACTTTTGCAGCTTCACTCCATTCTTCCTCCTCCTCTAGTAAATCAGCAAGTTGAAACCTTAGAGTGTTGACCTAACATGTATGAGGTTCACCTTCACAGTTGCAAAGTCGAGATAACAGGCTCACTTGTTCTTCATAACTCACAATTCTTGGCTGAACGGTAGCCAATGTATCCACAACAACTCGCTTTCGTAATTCAAGGTCTTTAATAGCACCCTCACCGAGGACCTTTACAAGTTCTGAAAGCACTTGACGTCCGACCACAAGACCGACATTATCCTGATTAACGACAGTGTCCACGAGGGTGTGAAGGTCCTTCGAAACCTCTGCGTCTGACTGGGAAAGGATCTCTGAAATGAGCGATATGAAAGCAGGACCTTTGTCCTTTTGACTGAGCGAAGAGAATTGGTTGAATTTTGCTTCCATTATGGCAATGAACAAGTTGCTAATTGAGATTGCCGGATCAAATGCCAGATCAGAAGACTGGGACTCGGGTTTCAACGTTTCAACCTCAGGCTTGAGACATTGACAAGCCAATCGAACAGCGATGGTTACCATCTGCCTTGTCTTCCTGCACTCCCATTCCATAACGACTAGTACTGTGCTCCTACTATTTCATTGACACAAATTTCTACAGGGAGGCAATAATGTCCAGGCTCACTAGTTCACTCTTTCACAAGCCCTCACCTTTTGACTCATCTCTCTTCATTCCCAGTCCACCCGAATCACATTCAGACACAATAATACCTAACCTAGCTAACTTGCAAGATCTCGGTCTTGTCAATCACGGTTTTGCAAATGCAAGTCCCGAGAGTGCTGGCACTCGTTTTCGAAAGTCTTCATCCATTCCGTATCACAGCTCGAGCCTCCGGGATAACAAAGAAAAGGGACAACGATCTGGAAAGTCTTTGATAATTGTGATCCCCCCACCGACATTAGGTTATGACCATGGCCATTTCACACACACGCTTTCCAACGGACCATTTCACCGACTATCAGAGGGTGTCGCAATGCCTCTCTTCCCGTCGGTGCGCACTGTATAATCGTTTGCGGAGAACTCAACTTAGGAACGCCAACAGATGATTGCTCAACTGGCAGCGATAGCACGAGAGTTTAACTTCCCCAGTACTTCAGGGCTGTGCTTGTATCTCCGCCACGTTGAAGATGGACTAACCTTGAAACCACGCATTTCTGACGACTCTTGGCCATCAATCTGGAGTTATCTGTCCGACCCATCAGGCGGCCCGGATGAACCGCGATCATTAATTAGTGGGAAAGTTGAGTTTGACATTGATTGACCTTCGGCTTGCTCGATGGTATGCATCCTGGCTATCCTCTATCTATAGAGAGCTCTCCGACTACCACCCCCACACTTTTCCGTCCACAGGACCTTCGTTGACCCATTTCAAGGGTGAAAGCCTGGTTACATTGCCTGAAGGACGGTCTTTTGATGTTGATGTCGCGGAACATTCGTTCACACAACCCTCTGACCATAATCGTCGTCATGTTCCGCGGAAGCTATCCTTGGTGGAACGGTTTGATTTAGCGCCGGTTCCGACCAGATGCGAAGCTTAGTTCGCGTTTGGCACTCTCCCCACCCGATGAGTCAGCCGGCTCCCAGGTGCTTTCCAAGGAAGAGCCAAAAGAACCAAGAGACACCCTTGACAACCGTGTAAAGTCATGGAGAGAAAGCGCACACTTAATTCTCAACCCCCTTGCAGCCGTCGGGCAAACTAGTCTTGATCCAGCGAGCCTTCCAAACGACATGTCAATAAATCATGAATCGCCACCTGCATCGGCCGAGCTCAAAATGGAGGACTTCACTTGGTCAATTTCATCCGCTGGTCCTAAGTCTTGTTACAGCACATCTTCAGTCTTGGGGGCTCATGTCCCTTCTGTACACCTAGCCTCGCGAATTGCGGGTACCGTTTGCTCAACTCCATCCGTCTGTACGTCTTTTAGACCTGACTCAACTGAAAGTATATCCCTGATGTCATGGGGTCGTGCTCCGTCGGTACATATAGGTTCACGACTGGTAGGCTCTGTTTGCACATCTGCAGCCATGTGTACATCTTTCGGACCTGAAGATAATACTCCTTTCTCCCCCTTCCTGGACATTTATCGCGTCTCAACTCCTGACCTCGCCCGTCGTCTCTACGAGAGTGTGCGGTCAAGTCCACAGACGGCGACAACATGGGGAGCCTCGTTATCTTACCCTCCATCGCCAAGGTGCCCGTCTCCCTCTCCTTCGCTGGACCTTGGCGAAAGATCAATGTCTGTAGAATTCGGAATGCCATCCTTTTTATCCCATGATCCGCCAGGTATAGCCGATCGGCCATATGTGTGGCCATACATCAACAAGTATTTGAAGAGCAGACTACCAGCAACGGTCTCTCATGACGTCGAAACCATCAATTCGACATCTAATTATCCCTATCTTAATATTTGTGAGCTGACGATTTTATTTTTTTCATGTACGTATTCTCTATTTCTTATATAACATTTTCAGACAATCCAACATATCCTTATCTTGAGATATACCCTGCGATTCCCGGTGCAATGACCGTCAGCTCTCAAAGCACCCCTGTCCCTAGTTCGAACTCTACAGGTATTAATGTTGGATTCAAGATTCCATCCGTTTATCCGTCATTCGATATATGCACGTCTTCCGCGTTTCTTTGTGACAACTTAGTTTAATTGCTATACAACAGATCCGGCCGTGTACCCTTTCAACCTGCAACGGATATACCCTTCGATTCTTATTCCGGACTCTTCGCTGGAAAGCAAAGTTGAATTCGAGATCTCATGCGTCTATCCATCGTTCTACCTATGTATGCCTTTCGAGTTTTCTTTGTGAGAAGTTAATTTCATTGATGTGCAACAGACCAGGCTGTGTACCCTTTCAACTTGGACGAAATATACCCCGCCGTCGTGACGCAGAGTTATTACATGGAATTATCTGAAGGTTATCCATATTGTGCGGGTCTTTTATATCATATCTGTTTTCCTTAGACTGAGACAATTACCCAGACCCTCCATTCAGTCCACCTTCTCAGGCACACCTTGCATTGTACAATTATCACCCACTTTGGCAATATCCTGAATTTCGAATCTGTGAGCTTTCTTGCTTCCCTTCATAATGTTTCTCATGCGCAACTTCAGATCGCGACCTTCCAGCACTAAGCTGTCCAATTGTAAAGATGTAGTATCGAATGCCGATATATCACAATCAATCCACCTTCGAAAATATACTATCTTCAATATGTAAGGCGCAAAGATAGTCGCTACATCCATAACTTCATTTGTCTTATAGATCCGGCCGTTCATCCCTTCTTCGATCTCTATCCCGTTGTAGAGGAACGCAAGGAGGCACACGGTACAAACTTGGCATCCATGTTCATATCTATAGCTGAATCCTCTATCTACAGCTGCCGGGTCTGACTTTAATTGCGAATTGTCGTTGAGCACAACTGTAGAATCAGTGTACCCATTTTCAAATCTTTGTGCATATCTACATTTCACTTCTTCCGCTACCAGCCAACAAAACTATACCCACCGGTGTATCCTCATACTGAGATTTACCCTCTTCATCGTGCTACGGCTCTGGCAGCATGGAATAAGGTACGGAAACTTGAGGAAGATGTTTTCTTTTATCTGACCTGTTCATTTCTAGATCGACTGGTCGATCATAGAGACAGGTGGACACCAAGCACTTCTATCGACCTCTGTATGCAGGGCATATCTCGTCGTTGTCGGTGACACTTACAATCTGAGAATAGACAATCCACAATTCGACATCTATCCTGTACATCACGCCGACGGTCGGTCTCAAGAGAATTCGAACTTGGAAAAAGGTGAAGAGCAGAGCAACAAACCAAGTTTTCACTCACATGGCTGCAGACCCCACATTCACCCAAGGCCTTAGCCAGCCATTGAGTTTAAGAGGCTGCACATATCCGTTCTTCAATTTATGTATGTGAATGCTTCCGTTATTCCCAGATTCATCGAACGACGTTCACAATTCACGATAGACCCGGCCATTTATCCTCATCTTGACTTGTACCCTGCGCCTGGTGGTGTTGTTGTGTTCTTGCAGCCTACGACTCAGCAGTTGCTCCGATCAAGTCATTTACTTCCAAACACAGTGGAACCTCTATATCCAACCTCCAATCTGTGTTAGTGTTATTGTTCTCTATGGATTTAGTTCATTTTCCTGACAACTGCGTATTGAAGATCCTGCGGTCTATCCCTACTTTGATCTTTACCTTCCACTTCCAGATTCGGAGATACAATCCCCTTTTATGTTGAAAAAAAAAAAGGCGAAATCTAGGAGCAGATTGACTCATGCAGAACTCCACGTGTTTGTTGATGATGGAAATAATAGACTACGCAGTCATATGGAAGGTATGAATCAATTCGGGGATGGTCATCTGGGTTTGGAGTCCTTGGGTGGAGTTCACAGACTCGGAAAAGTGGGATCTTCCAGAAACCAAGAAACTCCAAGGCCTTTGTGTGACAGATTCAGGGGAGAAATCTAGGGTTTCTCCCAGAATAGAGAGACAGATTGAAATGCCTCCTTCATGGAAAGTGGGGGACATCTGGGAGTTGGGTAAGAGTCTAGGGAAGCAGGGTAGCTATTGGGGATAGAGCAGGTAGGGACTGTAAGGAGTGTACAAGATAAGCATATGAAAAGGTCAGGATTCTTGTCCTAGCAAAGAATGAGCATAGACTAGAAATAAGTCTTTGAGTGAATGTGCAGTGTCACAGTGTCACACACTCTTATTCCTGCACTCCCATCGTTCACTCGCAAAGCTTTCACTCAAGTCCTTTGCTCTCGTCTCTTTTTCGCTACACATTTAGAAATGCACTTGTTCCTTTGTACACTCATTTATTAACTCATCCCGAGCCCACGTACTTTTGCTAAGCTCAACTAAAATCCAATGGCCGATAGAATTATCAATAACCCTCATCTAGAAGTAATATCAGACCATGCCGGTCCACACTATGACATTTTACAAAACATGCTAATCCAGAATGGGATGACCGCAGAGCAAGCAGTCCAGATGCTCAACAATTTGTGGACTCTGAATCACCAAGACCTAATACAAAGATGGGATCAACAAGAACTCGAAGACACTCATGCAGCAGAACAGCTTCAGCAGGAAGAAGAGCAATGAGCAGCCCAGCAGCCACCCGAAAGAGCAGAGGAAAGAGCAGAAACTGACAAGGAAAAGACCAAGATGATCAATTTTGACGATGCCTCTGTTGGAAATATCGGATGTCGGATTAAAGAACAAGACTATCGAGATCAGTAGAGAAAAGCTCAGATGACTAGGATAGGCGATGGATATGCTATGTATTGGTTTAATCCGATAGAGATCCACTCTAAACGGCTCAGGTACTTATACACACAAAATTGAGGCAGTGCTACGAAGGCTATGCTACGAGTTTATTCCGCTATTGGTCAGTATCCAATTTGCCATGATGATGCAATATGATGTGATGTGACGTGATTAGAATGACATATTCCAACATACCCCCTCAAGCTAAACACGGCTTGGGTTTGCAGTAGTGGTGGAGGCAGCACCGCGACGGCACTTATCCCGCATCGATTGCACCTTTCGTCTTCTCAATTCTTTTGCGTCAACAGCTAGTGCTGTGAAGGCTTCGTATGTTGATGATGATCAATTAAAATATAGTTGATTACCATAAGAGTCGGTTGGCGGTCCGTAAGGGGAGAAATGAACAGAAGAGCTGGATGGTGGCATCGGGGGACCAGTTCCGCGAAGGTTTGGGTCTTGACTGAGTAACTTTCTTGCTTTCTGATTGTTCGTAACCCTTTTCTTGATGGCAATAGGGTCTTTGGAGCGACAGTCTTTGGTGTCGTGGCCAAGCGCATGACAAC
>Ga0193742_1000068_pt1 | contig 69584 bp, 62 predicted proteins | sample L2c1metaG_FD_165511 | JGI IMG/M metagenome (GOLD analysis project Ga0193742, IMG submission 165511) | Soil microbial communities from a riparian zone of the East river system, Colorado, United States - L2c1 | ecosystem: Environmental > Terrestrial > Soil > Riparian zone | place: USA: East River... | reverse complement strand
CGCGCAGCGAGCAGACCGACCCGCTGCCCAGCGACTGCTCCCGCTCGTGCAGGGGCATCGTGTGAGGCACCCCCTCGCTGTCGTCGCGCTGCGAGATGTCGGCGCTGACGACCGCCGTCAGGCCCTGGAGGATCGCCCCGTCGAGCCACGCCCTCGTGCCCTGCAGCCGCAACACCGCGGTGTCGGCGAAGCGGGCTCCGATGAACGACAGCTGGTCGACATCGGCGTCGATGGTGACGGGACGGCTGAAGACGACCTGGTCGAAGGCGACCGTGGCGGGGGACCGCAGCGGCCCGAACCGCTCGGCCTGCTCGAACAGGGCACCGGTGAAGTCGGCGCCCTGGTGGAAGGTCATCTCCCGCGACTCGACCGGGCCGCCGACCTGGATGGAGCTGAACCGCGCCTCGCGATGGAACTCGGTGTGGGCGAAGGCGGCAGTGCCCTCGAAGACCGCGGACTCGAACGAGGCGTGGTCGTGGAACTGGCAGCGCCAGAAGTGGCCCTCCCCGAAGCGGGCGCCCCGGAAGTGGGCGAAGCCGTCGAACACGGCGTCGTCGAAGGCCGCGGACCGACTGAAGACCGCGTCGCGGAAGGCCGCCCGGCCCCAGTGGGTCGTCCGGAAGTTCGCCCGTCCTGCGAACGAGACGTCGGTGAGCTCGACCTCGTCGGGGAACGTCGCACCCTCGAAGTTGGCGGAGCCGATCTCGTTGCGGACGGCGCGCAGCAGCTCCCGGAGCAGGTCGTTCGTCAGCTCGGTGTGGCGCAGGTCGACGTCGGCGCCCGGTTGCAACCGGGCGAGGGCCTCGGTGCGGGCCTCGTCGCCGAGGTGGGCGAAGCATTCCGGGAGGCCGCCGAAGCGGACGCCGTCGCACTCCGCGACCTGACATCGCTCGTCGTCCGCCGCCTCGGACATCCGGTTACTCGGTGGGGACCGGCTCGGGGTCGGGGTCTTCGTCGGGGATCGACGTGCGGAAGATGTCGGGCTCCAGGTACATGACCCGGGCGGCCGGCACCGAGCGGCGCACCGCGGTCTCCACGTTGTTGACGATCTCGACCACCTCGTTGACGTCGAGGCCGTCGATCAGCTCGATCTTGGCGCCCACCAGCAGCTCGTCGGGGCCGATGTGCTCGGTGCGGAGGTGGATCAGCCGCTGGACGCTGGGCTCGACCTCGATGGCGGCGGCGATGGCCTGCTGGTCGGCCTCGGTGGCCGACTCGCCGATGAGGAGGCCCTTCATCTCGACCGCCAGGATCGCGGCGATCACCACCAGCAGGACGCCGATGGTCGCGGTGCCGATGCCGTCGTAGATGCCGTTGTCCGTGACGATCGACACGCCGATGGCGCTGAGCGCGATGACCAGACCGATGAGGGCGCCCAGGTCTTCGAGCAGCACGACCGGGAGCTCTGGCTGCTTCGAGCGGCGGATGAAGGTCCACCAGCCGGTCTCGCGGGACTTGACCTTGTGGGTCTCGACGATGGCGGTGCGGAAGGAGAGCAGCTCCAGGAGGATCGCGACCGCCAGGATGCCGATCGCCACGCCCGCCGAGTCGATCTCGTGGGGCTCCTTGATCTTGTGGTAGCCCTCGTACAGGGCGAACATCCCGCCCAGGCTGAACAGGATGAGCGCCACCACGAACGACCAGAAGTAGCGCTCACGGCCGTAGCCGAAAGGGTGCTCCGGGGTCGCCGCCCGCTGCGCCCGCTTCCCGCCGAGGAGCAGCAGGGCCTGGTTGCCGGTGTCGGCCACCGAGTGCACGCCCTCGGCCAGCATCGACGGGGATCCCGTGATGGCGGCGCCCGCGAACTTCGAGATGGCGATGCCGCCGTTGGCCAGCAACGCCGCCACGACGGCCTTGGTTCCGTGACCTCCTCCTGCCATGGGCGCCGACACTACCTGTGCCCGGCATGACGGTGGTTACCCGGGGCGGTGGGCGTGGGCGTCGAGGACGTGGGCGACCGCCGTGGTCACCCGGCGGGCCGTCGGGAGGTGGAGGAACTCGTTCGGGCCGTGGGCGTTGGTGCCGGGGCCGGCGACGCCGGTGATCATGAACTGGGCCTCGGGGAACTGGCGGCCGAGCATCCCCATGAAGGGGATCGTGCCGCCTTCGCCGAGCGACCGGGGTGCCGTCCCGAACGTGGCCTGCGACGCCGCCTCCAGGGCCGCGGCCAGCCACGGCACCTCGGGCGGGGCGTGCCAGCCGGGCTCGGCGCCACCCGGGGTCACCGTCACCCGGGCGCCGTAGGGCGGCTCGGCGGTCAACTGCTGCACCAGCGCGGCGGCGGCGATCTGCGGGTCGGCGGTCGGGGGCACCCGGACGGACAGCTTGGCGGCGCTCGTCGGGCGCAGCACGTTGCCGGCGCTCCCCGGGGGAGGGGCCCCCTCGAAGCCCGTCACCTCGAGCGACGGCTCCCAGGTGCGGGCCACGATGAGCGCCTCGTCGGTGGCGTCGGGCGGTGGGCCGGCGCCGTTGACGAACGGGTACTCGGCGGGGTCGACCGCGCCCACGTCGGCGGCCATCTCCCGGATCTGGCGGCGGCGCACCTCGGGCACGTCGACGTGCAGCTCCGGGGCGAGCAGGCGGCCGGTGGCGGAGTCCTCGATGCGGTCGAGCAGGCTGCGCAGGACCCGGAAGGTCGACGGGACGACGCCACCCGCCGAGCCGGAGTGGATGCCCTCGGTCAGCATGTCGACCCGCAGGGTCATGTCGATCAGGCCCCGCAGCGACGTGGTGACCCAGAGGTGGTCCCAGTCGGCGCAGCTCGAGTCGAGCGCCACCACCAGCGACGGCGTGCCCAGGCGCTCGCCGTACTCCTGCAGGTAGGCGGGCAGGTCGGGGCTGCCGGACTCCTCGCTGGCCTCGATCAGCACCACGCAGCGGGCGTGCTCGCCGCCCGCGGCCCGGTTGGCGGCGATGGCGGTGAGCGCGGCGAACACGGCGTAGCCGTCGTCGGCGGCGCCCCGGCCGTACAGGCGCTCCCCCTCGATCACCGGCTCCCAGGGTCCGAGGCCGTCGCGCCAACCCTCGAACGGCGGCTGCTTGTCGAGGTGGCCGTACAGGATCACGGTGTCGTTCGCGTCGGTGGCCGCGGTGTCGACGCCGGAGGTCGCGGGCACGTCGACCAGCAGCAGCGGCGAGCGCTCGGGAAGCTCCAGCACCTCGACCGTCGCCCCGTCGAGCCCCTCGGCCACCCGCTGCTCGCACCACAGCCGCAGCAGCTCGACGGCCTTGGTCATGTGGCCCGCGGCGGCCCACTCGGGGTCGTAGGCCACCGACACGTTGGGGATGCGGATGAACTCGTGCAGCACGTCGATGACGTGCCCGTCCCAGGCCCGGTCGACGTGCGTGGTGGCGGTGGCCGCGTCGAGTGACATGCCCGCGAGTCAATCAGCCGAAGAACCAGGAGGCGTACATCGTGGCCCGTGAGGCAGGATGCCTGCATGCGATGTGCAGGGATGTCGTGGGTGCGGGTGGCTCTGGTCACCGGCCTGGTGGTTCTGGTCGCCGCGTGTTCGGGCGACGACGACGGGGGCGAAGGCTCGGGGGAGCGGGACGCCGCGCCCGCCGAGGAGGTGGTCGACCCGTACGACGGCCACACCAGCGAGGTCTACGACGGCACCACCAACTGGCTGTGCCACCCCGACCTCGAGGAGGACGAGTGCACCGACCTGTCCGCCACCGAGGTCGCCCCCGACGGGACCGTCAGTCGGGCCGACCTCGTCGCGTCCGACGACCCGCCCGTCGACTGCTTCTACGTGTACCCGACGGTGTCGCTGGACGCGACGCCCAACAGCGACCTGGAGCCCGACGAGCAGGAGCGCTCGACGGTCGGGTCGCAGGCGGCACCGTTCGCCACGACGTGCCGGGTGTTCGCCCCCGTGTACCCGCAGGTGACGCTGGGCCAGATCGGTGGGGGAGGGTTCGCCGACGCGGGGCCGATCGCCTACGCCGGCGCCCTCGACGCCTGGCAGACCTACGTCTCGCAGTACAACGAGGGGCGGGGCGTGATCCTCATCGGCCACTCGCAGGGCACCGGGATCCTCAACCAGCTCATCGCCGAGGAGATCGACACGAACCCCGACCTGCGGTCGCGGCTGGTGTCCGCGGTGCTGCTGGGCGGGGCCGTGCGGGTGCCGGACGGTGAGCTGGTCGGCGGGTCGTTCCAGAACGTGCCCGGGTGCACGTCGGCCGACGAGACGGGCTGCGTCATCGGCTTCTCCTCGTACCCGACGGCGTCGCCGCCCGAGGACGGCGCCATCTTCGGTCAGGTGGGCGGTGGCCCGACCCCCGAGCAGGGCGCGCCCACGGACCGGGCGCTGTGCGTCGACCCCGTCGCTCTGGCCGGCGGCAACGGGCTGGCCGACTCGATCGTGCCGGTCGCCGGGCCGTTGATCGGCGGCGGTGACCTGAGTGCCGCCGGCGACTTCGACACCCGCTACGTCGTGCTGCCGGAGGTCCTGAAGGCCTCGTGCGAGACGCAGGGCGTCTACACCTTCTTCTCCGCGGCGCCGGCATCGGCGGCAGATCCCCGGGCCGTCACCGTGGAGGGCCTGCTCGCCGAGAGTCTCGGCGACGCCTGGGGGCTCCACCTCCAGGACGCCCAGCTCGCCATGGGCGACCTGCTGGAGGTCGCGGCCCGTCAGGCGGAGGCGTTCACGTCGGGCTCGGCATCGGACTGAGGCCGAGGTTGCTCCTGCCCCGGTTCCGGCTCCTTGGCGAGCGCGTCGGCGACGGCGGCGGCCACGGTGACGGCGGCGAGGGTCGCCAGGGCCGCGGTCGCCGTGACCTCGGTCGCGAGAGGGATGACCGCCAGCGCGGCGGCCGCGGCGAGGAGCTGTGACGGCCGGGGCCTCAGGCCGATGCGCAGGCGGATCGCTGCCAGGGCGCCGAAGAACGCCGCCACGCCGCCGCCGAGCGCCACCGCGGCGACGTCGTGCAGCACGTCGTCGGGGTGGCTGAGCGCCAGCTTGATGCCCAGCGCCGACAGGACGATGCCCAGCGTGAGCGGGATGTGCAGGTAGCTGTAGATGTCGCGGGCGAGGCTCGACTGGGGGAGGCCCGTGCGGTTCTGGAGGGCGTGCTCGGCGTGGGTCGCCTCGCCGGCGAAGTAGGCCCACCACAGCCCGCCGGCCAGAGCGACGGCGAGGAGCGCCGAGGTGGCCAGCTGGACGTCGACGTCGCCCGTCGCCCCGGCACCGATCGCCACGATCGACTCGCCCAGGGCGATGATCAGGATCAGCCCGTGGCGCTCGACGAAGTGGGGCACGTCGACCTGCCAGCCCGCCACGCCGAAGAGGTAGGGGCCGGCGTAGGTGAGGACCACGGCGACGATCCACAGGGCGAGCTGCACGTCGCCGTGGGTGAGGCCGGCGACCATCAGGACGGCGCCGGGGATGAGGTTGGTGGGCGCCAGGCGGGCGATCGCGGCGCGGGTGAGGTCGCGGCGCTCGCCGGCGACCGCGAACAGCACGGCGTGGAAGACCATCACCAGGAGGTACGCGGCTGCGAAGGCGACGCCGCTGCCGTCGAAGGCCGTGGGCACGGCGAGGGCGACCACCAGCATCGACGCCATGCCGGCGAGGAGGACCAGGCGGGGCGCGCCCTCGGTCGGCACGGCGTTGGTGAGCCAGGCGTAGGCGCCCCAGGCCCACCAGAGGACCGCGAAGACGAGGAGGCCGTGGACGAGGCCGGTCCAGTTCAGGTCGTGGGCGAGGCTGGCGGTGACCTGGGTGAAGGCGAATACGAACACCAGGTCGAAGAACAGCTCGAAGGTCGAGACCCTTCGGTCGGTCGTCGGCATCGCCACTAACCTGCCACGAGCGCTCGGCCCCAGTAGCTCAGCGGATAGAGCATCGGTTTCCTAAACCGTGTGTCGCAGGTTCGAGTCCTGCCTGGGGCGCCCGCCGTCGTCCCTGGTAGCGACGCATCTCGGGCGTCAATCAGCTCAGCTCCGAGGTGTACCGGATGCACCGCAGACGGTTTGCTTGGCGCGATACACCGTTGGTACACCTCGCCGCCAGCAGCAGCAGGAAGTCGGAGAGATCCCCGAGCTGCGTGTATTCATTACTATGGTTATAGTACTTAGTCATGCGGCTCAAGGGGAAGGTGGCACTGGTCGTCGGCGGCGGTCAGGCCGACGGCGAGGCATTGGGCAACGGTCGCGCCGTGTCGCTGCTCTTCGGGCGTGAGGGGGCCCACGTCGTGGTCGCCGACCGCGACATGGCCTCCGCCGAGGTCACCGCGAAGCTCGTGGCCGACGTCGGCGGGACGTCCTCGGCGGTGCACCTCGACGTGACCGACGAGGATTCGGTGCGCGCCGCGGTCGAGCACTGCCGCACCCTCGGTCCCCGGCTCGACGTGCTGCACAACAACGTCGGCATCAGCGCCGAGGGCGGCGACGTCGCCTCGGTCACCGACCTCGACGCTGCGGTCTTCGACCACATCGTCGCCGTGAACCTGCGGGGCATGGCCCTTGTGTGCAAGCACGCCGTGCCACTCATGCGGGCCCAACGGTCGGGCGCCATCGTGAACATCGCCTCGATCGCCGTCCGCCTGCCCTACTCGCTGGTGACCTACAAGATCACGAAGGCCGGTGTGGTGGCCCTGACCGAGCACCTGGCCATGGTCAACGCCCCGTACGGCATCCGGGCCAACGCCATCCTGCCCGGGCTGATCGACACGCCGATGGGCGTGGATCGCAAGGTGGTCGCGTCGGGCCGCTCGCGCGCCGAGATCGTGGCCGAGCGCGATGCCCGCGTCCCGCTGGGCCACATGGGCACGGCCTGGGACGTGGCGCACGCGGCGCTGTTCCTGGCATCCGACGAGGCCGGCTTCGTGACTGGAGCGGCGCTGCCAGTCGATGGCGGCATGGGCCTCGACGTCGGTGGCAGTGGCCACCGGCCCCCACCGCCCGTCGGCGACGCGACGCCAGGAGGTTGACTTGATGAGCACGGATGCGCTGGACCCCTTCACCGGTCGCAACGTCGGCTGGCTCCTGGCCCAGCGGGCCCAGGCCCACCCGGAGCGGGAGTGCGTGGTGTGGGACGACCTCGACGGCGACGTCCGGCGCTGGACCTACCGGCAGCTCGTCGACCGGGTCGACGCCGTGGCCGCAGGCTTCGCCGCCCACGGCGTCGGGCCGGGTGACCGGGTCTGCGTACACATGGACAACTCGCCCGACTTCGTGTTCACGTGGCTGGGCCTGCTGACGCTGGGCGCCGTCGCGGTCACCACCAACACCCGCAGCTCCCCCGAGGAGGTGGACTACTTCCTCGACCGGAGCCGGGCCGTCGCCGTTGCGACGGAGGTGGGGCGAGAAGGGATCGTGGCCCGGGCGCTGTCGGCGCCCCGGGTGCGGCTCCTGGTCCTCGGCGGTGGGGGCGACCTGCCACCGGTCGACGTCCCGGACCGGGTCCGGGTGACCAGCGTCGACGATCTCGCGACGGCGACCCGCGGCACGACGGAGGGGCCGCGGTCGAGCGACCTCGCGGGGGTGCAGTTCACGTCGGGCACCACGTCGCGGCCCAAGGGCGTCGTTTGGACACAGGCGAACTACCTGTGGGGCGCCAAGGTGTCGGCTGCCCACCAGCTCATGACCGGCGACGACAGGACGCTCACCTACCTGCCGTTGTTCCACACCAACGCCCAGGTGTACTCGGTGATGGCCACGCTGTGGGCCGGCGGCACGGTTGTCCTGATGCCCCGGTTCTCGCGGCGGGCGTTCTGGGCGGTGGCGGTCCGCGAGCGGACGACCTTCGCCGCGATGATCCCCTTCGCCGTCCGCGCCCTGGTCGACGACCCGGTCCCCGGCCACCACTTCCGCGCCTGGGGCAACGGCCTCCTGGTGCCCCGCTGGGACCGCACGTTCGGCGTGGAGGGGCTGGCCTGGTGGGGGATGACCGAGACTGTCTCGCACCCTGTGGTCTCCGAGCTCGGCCAGCCCGGCCGGCCCTTGGCAATGGGCGTCCCCGCGCCGGAGTACCGGGTGCGGGTCGTCGACGACGAGGGACTGCCTCGCCGGGAGGCCGGCGAGGGATTGATCGAGGTCCTGGGCGTGCGCGGGGTCTCCGTGGCGCTCGGCTACCTCGACGACCCTGACGCCGACGCCGCGGCCTGGACCGACGACGGCTGGCTGCGCACCGGTGATCGGGTGGTCTGGCACGAGGACGGCTGGCTGTCGTTCCTGGAGCGGGACAAGGACATGCTGCGTGTCGGCGCCGAGAACGTGGCCGCGCAGGAGATCGAGCGGGTGGTGCTCACCGTGGAGGGTGTCGCCGAGGTCGCCGTGGTCGCCGGCCCCGACCCGATGCTCGACGAGGTGCCGGTCGCCTTCGTGCTCGCGACCCAGACCGCCGAGCCCGGGCTGGAGGCCCGCGTCCTGGAGCGGTGCCGCGCCGAGCTGGCCGACTTCAAGGTCCCCCGGGCTGTCTTCGTGGTCGACGAGCTGCCCCGGTCGACGCTGGAGAAGGTGGCCAAGAACAAGCTCCGCGACGAAGCCCGCCGGCTCATGGCCACCCCGGCCGGTCACACAGCGAAGCGGTAGCCGAGCAGGTCGAGCGGGTCGATCGTCGAGCCGGGTGGCACCAGCCGATCGATCGCCTCCCGCAGGTCCGTCCCCAGCGGCGCCGGCGCCGGGTCGAGGACCTGGCGCAGCTGGGCCTCGTCCCTCGCGCCGAGGATGGTCACCGGGACGTCCGCGTTGCTCAGCGCGAACCCCAGCGCCAGCCGGGTCGGCGACAGCCCGGCCTGGTCGCCGAGCCGCGTCAGCTCGGCCACCAGCGCCAGCTTGCGGCGGGTGGGCCCGCGGCCCATGTCGTAGCGGTCGCGGCGGATGGGCCACACGGCCGCCCGCGAGTCAGGTGGCACTGGTGTGCCCGGGCGGTACTTGCCGGTCAGCCATCCACCGTTCAGCGGCGCGAAGGCGGTAACGGCGATGCCGTCCTGCCGGCAGAGCTCCACCACCGAGCGCTCGATCTCGCGCACGAAGATCGAGTACGGCGGCTGCTCGGTGGCGAGGGCGCTGGCGGCCAGCTCGCGGGCGCGGGCGAGCGCCGCCGGGGTGGCCATGGAGGTTCCGAAGGCGCGGATCTTCCCCTCGTCCTGCAGGGCCTGGAGGGTGGGTACCAGCACGTCGACCTGGTCGATCGAGGCGATGCGGTGCACCGAGTAGAGATCGACGTGGTCGACATCCAGGCGCCGCAGGCTGCCCTCGAGCGCCTGCCGGACGTCGGTCGCGGTGACCGGGATGGCACGCGAGCGCCGGTGGTCGAGCCCGAACTTGGTGGCCACGACGACCTGGTCGCGCTGCCAGGCCCGGCCCGACGCGAGCACCCGCCCCAGGATCCGCTCCGCCTCCCCGTCGCTGTAGGTGTCGGCGCTGTCGAACGCGGTGATCCCGAGGTCGAGGGCGGCCTCGACCACTCGGCGACACTCGGCGATGCCGGGCGTCGCCCAGCCGCCGAACGCGGCGGTACCGAGCCAGCACCGGCTCACCTCCCCGAGGTGGCCGATGCGGACCCGGTCGACCGCGCTTCCCAGGGGTTCAGGCGACGCGCCGCTCACCCCGGGCCGGCACGATGTCGGGGTCGGCGCGCTCCAACGGCTTGGTGGCCAGCTCGTCGGCCTCGGCCGACGACAGCACGCCCAGCTGGACGAGGATGTTGAGGCCCTGGATGCGACGCCGGTCGACGTCGGGTACCCCGGCCATCTGCCGGGCCACGTTCTCGCGCGACCAGGGCCAGTCGCTGACGCTGTGGGGGAAGTCCGACGCCCAGCAGATGCTCCCGACGCCGATGTCGTCGCGGGCCTTGACGCCGGTGCGGTCCTCCTGGAACGAGAACGTGAAGTGCGACCGCACGTAGTCGGCGGGTCGCCGCTCGAGCTGGACGCCGCTCCAGAAGCGGTGCCGGTCGTAACGGTCCTCCATCTGCTCCAACCAGTAGGGCAGCCACCCGATGCCGGTCTCGGCGAAGTGCAGCTTGAGGCCGGGGTATCGGTCGAGCACGCCGCCGACCATGAGCTGGAGCAGCGTGACGATGGGCAGCGTGGGGATCTGCAGGTCGGTGGTCAGCAGCCACACGAACTGGGAGAAGTCGGCCGAGCCCTCGACGTCGATCGACTTGGTCTTCTGCAGGCCGGCGAGGGCGTGCGACTGTCCTACGCCGCCGAAGTTGTGGTGGGCGACGACGGTCATGCCGAGCTCCTCGGCGGTGGCCCAGAAGGGCTCGTCGTGGGGGGTGAGCCACTTCTCGCCGGAAGGGAACTGCAGCAGCTGGGTGCCGCGGATGCCGGGCAGCTCCCGCACCCGGCGCAGCTCCGCGACGGCATCGTCGGTGCTGCTCATGGGCATGAGGGCGATGCCGAACAGGCGGTCGGGGGCGTGGGAGCAGTAGTCGGAGACCCAGTTGTTGTAGGCCTTGGCGAACTCCACGACGGCCCGGGTGTTGTCGGCCGACTTCCGCAGTGCGGTGGTGGCCACCGACGAGAACAGCACCTCCCCGTCGACGCCGTCCTTGTCCTGCTCGGAGATGCGCTGCTCGGGGCCGCCGGTGCCGGGGATGCCCTCGTCGAATCGTCGGCCCCGGGGGACGAACTCGGTGTACTTCTGGCCGCCGGTGGCGGCGAGTCCCAGCGGGATCGGCTCGTCGTCGCCCATGGCCCAGCCCTGGCCGCCGTTCTCCACCTCCACGATGCGGGGGGCGAGGGGCTTGAGGTCCTCGGGGAGGCGCTCGACCCAGTCGGGCCGGGTCTCGAGATGGGCGTCGGCGGATACGAGCTCGTAGTTCCTGGCCACAGACGGGTCCTCCTGTGAAGCGGTGACGAGTTTGCTATCGAGGGCGAGTTTAGTATGTTCCTTATCATAAATCTGATAATAGCCCCGATCCCGGAGGTGCCCGTGCCAGCCAGCCAGCACACCGAGCTGTACTCGCCGATACCGACCGAGTGGCTGGTCGAACCGGAGCTCGCCGCGCAGGTCCGCGGCGGCGTCACCTTCGAGGAGGGCAAGGTCGTCGGCATCCTCGACAACGGCAAGCTCAAGGGCTTCGCCGATGCGTTGGAGATCCAGCTGCGCCGCCGGGGCGCGCGTGACGTGGTCCGCTGGACGAAGCACTACCAGGAGGGCGAGCCCGACGACGCCCTGGTCGACGAGGTGCACCGTTTGGTCGACTCGGCGCTCGTCGGCCTCGGCAACTGAGGGAGCTGCACGGCGTGGAGTTGCCACGCCACCGCGAAGTTGGACGCCAAGGGGGTTCCCGTGGTCGTCCTGGCGATCCCTCAGTTCGAGCGACTGGCTGTGGCCTCGACGCTCAACTACGGCGGGCCGACCGCCGGGATCATCGTGGTCCAGGAGGACGTCGACACCGTCACGGGCGGGCCCCTCGATCAGGAGGCGGCCCGGGTGGCCGACCTGCTGCTCGGTGTCGCAGGAGATCAGGGCACAGGAGATGAGGAGGAGGTGACATGAGCGGCACGACGGGGACGAGGCACGTCGTCGAGCACGAGGACCAGGACGAGCTGGAGGCCGAGTTGCACCGGCTGGGATGGACCGACGGTCTGCCGGTGCGCGTCCCCACCCTCGACAGGGTCGACCGCTTCGTCCGCGACTCGGGCCTCGATCCCGACGAGGTGGTCGGCCACGTCGCCCCTCAGGGGGGCCTGGCCGACGTGCGGCTGGTCGCCGTCAACGCAGTGATGGCCGGCTGCCGGCCCGAACACCTGCCGGTCGTGGTGGCCACCGTGAAGGCGATCATCCAGGACCCGTTCAACCTCTACCTGGTGCAGGTCACGACCAACCCGCTGGCCCCACTGGCGGTGGTGAACGGCCCCGTGCGTCACGAGCTCGGGCTCCGCCACGGCCGCGACGCCCTCGGCCCCGGCACCGGCGGCAACGGCCCCATCGGCCGGGCCGTCCGCTTCGTCATGCGCAACGTCGGCGGCATCGGCGACAACGACACCTCCACCCACGGCGGCCCGTGGAAGTACACGTTCTGCATCGCCGAGGACGAGGAGTCGAGCCCTTGGGAGCCGCTCCACGTCTGGCAGGGCTACGACCCCGACGACAGCGTGGTCACCACGCTCGGCATCGAGGGGATCATCGACGTGGTCCCCGAGTCGGGGACAACCACCCCCGCGAACCTCATGAACCATCTGGTGCACGCGATGCAGACGGTGTCGACCGGGTTCTGGTGGTCGCGGGGCAACCCGACCTTCGTGCTCACGCCGGGTTACGCCCAGCTGCTCCACCGCGCTGGACGCAGCCGACTCTCGGTCCAGGAGGAGCTGTTCGAACGGTCGAAGGTCCCGGTCTCGCATCTGCCCTTCGACAACATCAACACCGGCGAATGGAAGATGGACGGCGACCGGATCCTGGTGACCGAACGTCCCGAGGACATCTACCTGATCGTGGCCGGAGCCTCGGAAGGGCACCACGCCCTCTACATGCTCCCGTGCTGCCTGTGCTTCGCCACGCACGCCAAGGTCCCCGATCCAAGGAGCTGACAGACGAATGGTTGCCGCACTCGATGGCGTCAAGGTGATCGACTTCTCCCGCCACATGTCCGCGCCCTACGGCACGGTCGTGCTCGGCGACTTCGGGGCCGACGTGGTGAAGGTGGAGTCCGTTCCCGAGGGCGATCCGGCGCGCCGCACCGGCACTGCCTTCGTCGACGGCGTGTCCGGTCTGTTCCTGCAGTGGAACCGGAGCAAGCGGAGCCTCGCCGTCGACATGCGTCAGCCCGATGGCCTGGAGGTCGTCAGGCGCCTGGTCGCCGACGCCGACGTCCTGGTCGAGAACTACCGGCCCGGCGTCACCGATGCCATCGGGATCGGCTATCAGGCCATGTCCGAGCTCAACCCCAGGTTGATCTACTGCTCCGTGTCGGCCTTCGGTCCCGACGGCCCGATCGCCAGCTACCCGGGGACCGATCCGGTGATCCAGGCCATGTCGGGCGTGATGTCGCTGACCGGCGAGGCCGACGGCGGGCCGCTGCTCGTCGGCATCCCCATCGCCGACTTCACCGGAGCCATGACCATGGTGCAGGGCGTGTTGCTGGGCCTGCTGGCCCGGGAGAAGACCGGCCGGGGTCAGCGGGTCGACATCCCCATGCTCAGCGCTCTGGTCTTCGGCCTGACCACGCGGCTCGCCTCCTATTGGGCCGACGGGGACGATCCGGTGCGTCACGGCGCCGCCCACAGCGTCGTGGCCCCCTACCAGGTGTACGCGACCTCCGACGGCAAGGTGGTCGCCGGCGCTTGGGCGCCCGAGGCCTGGCCCCGCTTCTGCCAGGCCATCGACCGGATGGACCTGGTGGACGACCCGCGGTTCACCACCAACGTCGACCGCGTCGCCCACCGTGACGAGCTCAACCAGATCCTGGACAAGGTCTTGTCGGAGCGGAAGACGGCCGAGTGGCAGGAGCGGTTCGAGGCGGCCAAAGCCCTCTTCGGGCCGGTGCACACCGTGTCCGGAGCGCTGGACCAGCCGCAGATCGCGCACCTCGGAATGGTGGAGACCGTCGATCACCCGACGGCCGGTCCGGTCCGCCAGCTGGCGCCGCCGATCCTGCTGTCGGAGACGCCGGGGGCGATCCGCCGCCACCCGCCGCTGTTGGGAGAGCACAGCGTCGAGGTGCTGATCGAGGCGGGCTACGACGCGGCGGCGATCGACGATCTGCGCCAACGCGGGGTCGTCATCACCGACAGCGGCGATTGACCACAGGTTGATTTCTTACTATCATCGTCATATATAGGGGAAATACGTCGAGGGGGGAACCGAATGACTGCGACGGACCAGTCCGCGATCGAGGCTGCGCTGCAGCCGTTCGCGGAGATGCTCGCTGCCGATGGCTACGAGCTCCACAGCCGACTCGAGGGCGAGGTGGTGGAGCTGAAGATCGTGGCCGGCGCCTCGGCCTGCGAGGAGTGCCTCGTGCCTCGCACGGTCATGGAGCCGATCATGAGCAACGCGCTCGGTGAAGCCGGGCTGTCCGTCGAGATCGATCTGCGCTACCCGGTCGGCGGCGAGCACTGATGTCGATCCGACCCGTCCCCGGCCGGCGGTCCACCCGCACCGCTGGCCTGATCCTCGTGTTCCTGCTGCTCGTCGCCGCCTGCTCGAGCGGTGACGACGACTCCGGTTCGGAGGGCACCGGCGGCGACGCCCCGGCGACCAATGACGGCCCCTCCGGCGAGATCGTCGTGGCCGCCCCGCCGCCCATCAGCGAGCTGGCCCTGCCACACCTGGGCCAGCAGGCCAACAGCATCATCTGGGACCTGTTCAACGACTACCTGCTGGTCGCTGACCCGGAGGCCGGTGAGCTCGGCCCAAGCCTGGCCACCGAGTGGGAGGAGTCCGAGGACGAGCTGTCCTGGACCTTCCACCTCCGCGACGACGTGACGTTCCACGGTGACTGGGGCAAGCTCACCTCGGCCGACGTGAAGTACACCCTCGATCGCCGGGCCGAGAACGTCTCCGACGGCGAGCTGTTCAGCGAGCGGATCGTGTCGGTCGACGCACCGGACGAGCTGACCGTCGTCGTCAACCTCAACGCACCGTGGCCCGACTTCGGCTACGTCATGAGCGATGCCAGCATCCGCAGCTCGCCCATCATCTCCAAGGCCTACGTCGAGGAGGTCGGCGACGACGCCGCGGCCCAGGAGCCCGTCGGCAGCGGCCCGTTCGAGTTCGTCGAGAAGCAGGAGGGGTCCTCCATCACGGCCCGTGCCTTCGCCGACTACTGGGGCGACCCTCCCGGGGTCGAGCAGGTCACGCTGCGCTGGGTCCCCGACGAGAGCACCCGCTTCGCTCAGCTGCAGTCGGGTGAGGCCCAGGTGGCGGTGCTGTCCCGGCGTCTCGCCCAGAGCGCCGAGCAGGACGGCTACAAGGAGTGGCTGGGCAGCGTGCCCACGTCCGTGTGGCTGGTGCTCGGCGGTCAGTACCTGGAGGACCGTGAGGGGTACGACGCCGACCTCCCCTGGCTCGACGCCCAGGTCCGGGAGGCCCTGAACCTCGCCATCGACCGCGACGCCATCGTCGACAGCATCTTCGTGGGTCAGGCCGAGCCGCTGGCGGTGCCGCTGTGCCGCGACGGGTTCCCCGGCTGGACGGACGACATCCAGCCCTACGACTACGACCCCGCGCAGGCCGAGGACCTGCTGGCCGACGCCGGCTACCCCGACGGGTTCTCGGTCACGCTCCGGTCGTACGTGATGAGCGGCGTGCCCGAGATGCCCGACATGGTGAGCGCGGTTGCCGAGTACTGGCGCCGCATCGGGCTGGACGTCAACGTCGAGTCGATCGAGTTCGACCAGCACCGGTCGGAGTACCTGGCCCGCAAGGTGTCCGGCATCGCCTTCGGCATGCGCAACGCCCCGGCGACGCCCGCCGACCTGCTCGACCAGTTCCGCTCCCAGTGGACCAGCGAGGGCGCCATCGGCGGCCTCGAGCTGCCCGACCTCGACGCCGAGGTGCTCGCCGCCGAGCAGACCGGCGACCCGGGGGAGCGGGAGACGGCCTACACCGACATCTGCAGCCGGATCAGCGAGGAGAACCGCGCGGTGCCGATCGCCTCGGTCAACGCGGTGTACGTCACCTCGCAGGACGTGGCCGAGTGGACGATCGACGCCAGCTCGGCGCTGGACATCCACACCCTCCGGCTGGCCGGATGAACCCTGGTCGGACGGTTCCCCGGTGACCACCTACGTGGCGAAGCGCGTCGGCCAGGGCTTGCTGACGATCCTGCTCAGCACCCTGGTCGCCTTCGTCCTGTCGCACGCAACGGGCGACCCCGTCGGGGTGCTCACCAACGACTACACGAGCGAGGAGGCGCGCCAGGCCCTGCGGGAGGAGCTGGGCCTGAACCGCTCCCTTCCCGAGCAGTACGGCATCTACCTGGGCAACGCCGTGCAGGGCGACTTCGGTGAGTCCCTCGTCAACAAGCGCCCGGTGATGGACCTCATAACCCAGCGTCTGCCCTCGACGCTGATGCTGGCCGGCTGCGCCATCGCCGCCGGAACCGCCATCGGCGTCCCCCTCGGCGTGGTGGCGGCCAAGCGCCGGGGCTCGATGGTCGACGCCGGCGCCCGCGGCCTCGCCCTGCTCGGCCAGTCGACGCCGGTGTTCGTGACCGGAGTCCTGATGATCTGGACCTTCTCTGTGACGCTGGGCTGGCTGCCGACGTCCGGGCGCAGCGACTGGCGCAGCTTCGTGATGCCCACGTTCGGGCTGGCGTGGCTGGTGGCGGCCGGCGTGTCCCGCCTGATCCGCTCCAGCATGATCGAGGTCCTGTCCCAGGACTTCATCGTGTTCTCACGGGTCAAGGGCATCGGGGAGGGGCGGGTCGTCTGGCGTCACGGGCTGCGCAACGCCTGCCTGGCGATGATCACCTACCTGGGCATCATGCTCGGCACCCTGCTCACCGGCTCGGTGGTGGTGGAGACGCTGTTCGCCTGGCCGGGTGTCGGGCGGCTCGCGGTCACGTCGGTGGCGGCGCGGGACTTCCCGGTGGTCCAGGGCCTGGTGATCGTCTTCACGGTGATCTTCGTGGCCGTCAACCTCGTCATCGACCTGTCGTACTCGTACCTCGATCCCAGGATCAGCCGCACATGAGTCGCTTCCTCACCTGGTTCCGCTCGAGGCGCCGGTCGGGCACCGTCGCCGGTGTGCTGGTGCTCTTCCTGGTGCTGGTGGCCGTGTTCGCTCCGCTGCTCGCACCGCACGACCCGAAGGCAGGTGATGTGCTGGAGGCCGTGCAACCGCCGGCGTGGTCCGACGGCGGGTCCTCGGACCACCTGCTCGGCACCGACCGCCTCGGCCGCGACATCCTCAGCCGCGGCATCTACGGCGCCCGGACCTCGCTGTCGCTGGCCGTGGGCGGGGTGGTCATCGGCCTGCTCCTCGGGGGCGCGGCCGGTCTGCTGGCCGGCTACCGGAGCGGCTGGGTGGACGCCGTGATCATGCGCCTGGCCGACGCCAGCCTGTCACTGCCGCTCATCCTGGTCGCCCTGGCGTTCGCGATCGTGCTCGGCCCGGGCACGTCGACCGTGCTGGCGGTGATGGCCCTCGTGCTGTGGGGGAGGTTCTGCCGCCAGGCCCGGGGCGAGGCCATCCGGCTGCGCGAGCGCGACTACGTGGCCAGCGCCCGCATCAGCGGGGTCAGCTCGGCCCGCATCCTGGCGCGGCACATCCTGCCCGGTGCGGTCGACTCGCTGGTGGTGCTCAGCACGCTGCAGCTGGCCGGGATGGTCATGCTCGAGTCGTCGCTCAGCTTCCTGGGTGTCGGGCTGCCGCCCGAGACCCCGGCCTGGGGGGTGATGGTGAGCGACGGCTTGTCGCAGCTGGTGATCGGGGAGTGGTGGCCGGCCGTGATCCCGGCGATCGCCCTGGCCGTCACGGTCCTGAGCATCAACATGGCCGGCGACTGGCTGCGCGACGCGCTCGACCCCCACCTGCGGGACCTGTGATGGCGCCGCTCCTCGACGTCCGCGGGCTCAGGACCAGCGTGACCGGCCGGGCCGGCGACGTGCAGGTGCTCGACGGCGTCTCGCTCACCCTCGATCGGGGCGAGGTGCTGGCGCTGGTCGGCGAGTCCGGCTCGGGCAAGTCGATGACCTGCCGCTCGATACTGCAGGTGCTGCCCTCCAACGTCCGGATCACCGAGGGAGAGGTGTGGTGCGACGGCGTCGACCTGACCACGCTGTCGCCGCGCCAGGTGCGGCGCTTCAGGGGTCGCTACATCTCGATGGTCCTGCAGGACCCGTCGGCGTCGCTCAACCCCATGGCCCGCATCGGCAACCAGATCCGCGAGACCATCCCGCCGACGTGGCCCGACCCGCCGCAGGAACGGGTGCAGGAGCTGCTCGACCTGGTCGAGATCCCCGAGGGCGGGCGCCGCTTGCGCCAGTACCCGCACCAGTTCAGCGGAGGCATGCGCCAGCGGGTGGCCAGCGCCATCGCCATGGCGCCCGACCCCAAGGTGCTGATACTCGACGAACCGACCACCGCCCTCGACGTGACCGTGCAGGCCCGGTACCTGAAGATGCTGCAGCGGCTGCAGCGCTCGACCGGCGTCGGCATCATCTTCGTCAGCCACGACCTGGGCGTGGTGGCCCAGCTGTGCGACCGGGTGGCGGTGATGTACGCCGGCCGGATCGTCGAGGAGGGCCCGGTGGCCAAGGTGTTCCGCGACCCCGAGCACCCTTACACGCGCGCATTGCTCGACTCGCTGCCCCGGCTCGACGACGAGCGCGACCGGCTGGCCACCATCGAGGGCGAACCGCCGGATCCGACCGACGTGCCCCCGGGCTGCCCCTTCAACCCGCGCTGCCCCCATGCCATGGACCGCTGCCGCCAGGAGGAGCCGGAGCTCCGGCTGCTCGACGGCCGGGGCCACCGCGCCAGTTGCTGGCTGGCCGAACCCGAGGAGGAGGCATGACCGTGTCGTCGTCACGGTCGGCCTCCGCCTCGACCTCGTCGTCCCCGTCACCGGAGCCGGCGGGGCAATCGGCCGAGGCCGGAGCTCCCCATGCGCCCGCCGTCGGCCGCGAGCGGGTCGAGCTGCGCCTCGACCACGTGACCCGCGAGTACGCGTTACCCGGGGCCCGCAGGTCGCGCCGGGGCCGGGCCGACGACGTTCGCTCGGTGCTCGCCGTCGACGACGTGGACCTCTCCGTCGCCTCGGGCGAGACCCTCAGCCTGGTGGGCGAGTCCGGGTCGGGGAAGACCACGATCAAGAAGCTCCTGCTGCGCTTGGAGCGGCCCGACTCCGGCACCGTGCGCTTCCAGGACGAGGACGTCTGGGAGCTCGGCGGCGACGCCCGGCGGGCCTACCGGCGGTCGGTCCAGGCGGTCTTCCAGGACCCGTACGGATCTCTGAACCCCCGCCTGCGGGTCAAGGCCTCGGTGGCCGAGCCGCTCCTGGCGCTGGGCACGCCCAAGGCCGCGGCAGTCGAGCAGGCGCTCGAACGGCTCGCCGCGGTGGGGTTGCGCCGGGACCGGGGCGACCGGTTCCCCCACGAGTTCTCCGGTGGCCAGCGCCAGCGGATCGCCATCGCCCGGGCCATCGCCGCCAGCCCCCGGATCGTGCTGCTGGACGAGCCCGTGGCCTCGCTCGACGTGTCGATCCAGGGCCAGATCATCAACCTGCTCAGCGACCTGCAGGAGCAGGAGGGCATCGGCTACCTGCTGATCACCCACAACATGGCGGTCGCCCGGCACCTCAGCACGCGCGTGGCGGTGATGTACCTAGGGCGCATCGTCGAGACCGGCAGCACCGCCGACATCTACTCGTCGCCGCAGCACCCGTACACCCAGAGCCTGCTGGCGGCAGTCCCCCGGCCCGACCCGGACGACCGGTCCGGCGCCGACACGGCCGCAACTGCGGCCGTGAACGGGTCACCGTTTCACGCGGGGCCGGTCGTGCATGGCTGCCGCTTCCAGCTCCGCTGTCCGCTCGCCATGGACATCTGCCGCCAGGAGGTGCCGGCACTACGCCCTGTCGCCGGCGGACACGAGGTGGCGTGCCACCTCCATGGATCGGGAGCCGGGGAGGCGTGACGCCGATCTCCCCAGAGGAGGCGTCCGGGGAGCTGCGAGCGGTCTACGACCGCATCGCGGGTGCCCGCGGCGGCTACGTCGGCAACGTCTTCCGGGCGCTCGGCGCCAGCCCGGCCACGCTCGACGTCGTGGCCGAGGTCGGTGCCCACTTCCGCCGGACCGGCCGGCTCGACCCGATCACGAAGGAGCTCCTCGTCCTGGCGATCGCCGCCGAGCTGCGCAACGAGTACGAGTGGGCCCATCACTGGCGTGCCGTGACCGGGCTCGGCGTCGAGCCGGACGCCGTCCTCCGTCACCTGGAGGGATCGCCGGACGCCGGGATCGCCGCGGTGCTCGCCGTGGCCCGGGCCGTCGCCACCCGTGGGCTCGTCGATCCGGCGGACGTCGCCTCTGTCCAGGCGCACCACGGCGACGAGGGGTTGGTCGAGGTCGTCGTCATGGCCGGGCACTACGGGCTGCTGGCCGCAGTGATCGAGGTTTTCGAGGTGCCGCTGGAGCCGTGGGCCGACGCGACGCCGCTCCCGCCGGAGCGGTGACGGCCGTGCTACCAGTCGATGACCTCGTCGAGCATGCCCGGGTAGCGGAGGATCGAGTACTCGAGGAACTCCTGCATGTGGGCGCGCATGAGCTTCTCGGCGCGGACCGCGTTGCCCTTTCCGATGGCATCGGCGATGTGGGCGTGGTCGTCGACCACCTTGGCGCGCTCCTGCCCGGGGAAGACTGTGCCGACCACCCGGTCGAACCACACCGCCTTGAGGGCGCCGGCGACGAGGTCGATGATCGGGTTGCCCGACAGCGTCGACAGGTGCGTGTGGAAGTCGTTCGCCGTGGACGCCCACTGCTCGTCGTGGAGGTCGGGGTCCTTCGCCATGCGCGTGGACTCGACCATCTGCGTGGCCACAGACTTGTGGTCCTCGCGCTCGGCGGCCAGCCGGGCGAGGAGCGGTTCGATGGCCAGCCGGGCCTCGACCAGGTCGCGGTAGGTGGCGCCGGTCAGTTTGAAGTAGGCCGTGGCCACGCTGCCGAACTCCTCGACGCCGGCTCCGGTGACGACGGGCCCGCCGCCGGGCCCGGAGCGCATCTGGATGATGCCGAGGACCTCGAGGATGCGCAGCGCCTCGCGCAGCGTCGCCCGGCCGACGCCGTACTGCTCGACCATCGCGCTCTCGGACGGGAGCTTCGAGCCGGGCTTCAGATCACCCCGGACGATGCCGCCGACGATCTCGCGGGCGACGGCCACCGACACCTTGGGGTGTCGGCGCCGCTGGTAGGCGTCGAACTGCGAACGGGCGCCTTCGGCACCGGCTGGCTGAGCTCTCTGCTGTGCCATGGGACTCCTGGCCTGTGCCTCGGTCATGCCTTGCGGACCCGATGTCGTCACCACCCTACTGACTTGCTCGAACCTACACGAGCTTGATAATCATCGTAATAGATTTGAGAAATACTCGACCAGTCGGCCGCGAGGGTGCCCGCACCCGAGAGGAGCGCAGCATGGGGACGCTAGAGGGTGTACGTGTTCTCGACTTCGCGCAGGGCTACGGCGCGATCGTCGCCATGCTGCTGGCCGACGAGGGCGCGGACGTCGTCAAAGTTGAGCCTCCCGGTGGCGAGCGGTTCCGTGGTCGACCCGCGTTCCTCCAGTGGAACCGGGGCAAGCGCGGCATCGAGCTCGACCTGCGCACCGACGAGGGACGCCGGGCCGGGCAACGGTTGGCCGCCGGCGTCGACGTCGTGGTCGAGAACTTTCGTCCTGGGGTCGCCGACCGGCTCGGCATCGACTACGACCAGCTCGCTGCGGTCAACCCCGGCCTCGTGCACCTGTCCATCTCCGGCTTCGGCTCCCGTGACCCGCTTGCCGGGATACCCGCCTACGAAGGGATCGTGGCCGCCAAGACCGGCCAGTACGTGATCCAGAACGGCTACCGCGACGGCGGACCGATCTACGACGCGGTGTTCAAGTGCAGCTTCGGCGCGGCCATGCTCGGGGTCATCGGTGTCCTGGCCGCTCTGCACGCCCGCCGGGGTGACGGCCGCGGCCAGAAGGTCGAGACCTCACTGGCCCAGGCCAACTTCGTCTACTCCTACGACGGCGCTCGCGGTGAGACCGAGGAGATCAGCGAGGGCCTCAGCCACAAACAGGGGCGCGACCCCCACAACGTGATGCCTGGCTACCGGATCGCCCGGTGCGCCGACGGGCGCTGGATCCAGTCGGGCAGCGCCAACGGCAAGATCCTGCACAACATGATGCGGGCGCTCGGCATCGACGCCTTCTTCGCGGAGGAGCGCCTGCGCAAAGGCCCGCGGGACATGGCGCCTGCCGACCAGGCCGAGCTGCTGGCGCTCATCGACGCGGCGTACGAGAGGCGCCCGCTCGACGAGTGGCTGCGGGTCCTCGAGGAGCACGACGCCGGCTTCGCGCCGTTCATGTCCACCCAGGAGCTCATGGACCACCCGCAGATCCGTCACAACGGGATGGTCATCGACGTCGACGACCCCACAGTCGGGCCCATGCAGCAGATCGGCCCGCTCGTCACCTTCCTCGGGCGTCCGTGGGTGTGGCCCGGCCCGGCGCCCCGACCCGGGGAGCACACCGCCGAGGTGTTGGCCGAGGCCACCGCTCCGACATCCGGCGACGGCGCCGGCCGAGTCGACGTCGACCGCAACGGCGGGAAGCCGGTGTCCGGGCGTTCCGGCGAGGCGCGGGGCGCCCTCGACGGCGTCACCATCGTCGACCTGTCGATGTACGCCGCCGCTCCCGGTGGACCTGGTCTCCTGACAGACCTGGGCGCCCGCTGCGTCAAGGTCGAGCCGCCGGGCGGCGACCCGCTCGGGCTCGGCCACCTCGACGGTGGCGAGCTGTTCTTCCGGGTGAACCGGGGCAAGGACCGCGTGTGCATCGACCTCAAGCACCCCGCCGGCCAGGCCGTCCTGCACCGCCTCGTCGAGCGAGCCGACGTGGTGGTCCACAACTTCCGCCCCGGCGTGCCCGAGCGCCTCGGGCTCGACGCGGCGACGCTGCGGGCCGTCAACCCCCGGCTGGTCTACGTGTACGCCGCCTCGTTCGGGTCGTCGGGGCCCGACGCCCACCGGCCGGCCTTCGACGCGGTGATCTCGGCCATGGCCGGAGGTGAGGTGTTGCAGGCCGGCGAGGGCAACCCGCCCCAGCAGCGTCAGACCACCGACCACAGCGGCCTCCTGGCCGTGGCCCTCGCCATCCTCCTCGGGTTGCGGGCCCGGGACATCACCGGGCAGGCCCAGGAGCTCGAGACGACCATGCTGGGCAGCGCCGCCTACCTGTTCTCCGACGACTTCCTGCGCTACGAGGGCAAGCCCGACCGCCTGGTTCCCGACCGCGGTCAGCACGGTCTCCATGCCCTCTACCGCCTCTACCGGGCAGCCGGCGGCTGGGTCTTCCTGGCCTGCACCACCCAGGCCGAGTGGGAGGCGCTGTGCCGGGCGACCGGGCGCGTCGAGCTCGCCGATCCCCGCTTCGAGGGCGAGGACGGGCGGTCGGCCAACGGTGCCGAGCTGGCCGAGGTGCTCGGCGAGCTGTTCGCCGAGCGCGACGCCGGCACGTGGGAGGACGAGCTCGTCGCAGCCGGCGTCCCCTGCGTGCGAGCCGACGGCACCTGGCCCGACGTCCTCTTCGGCGACCGCGGTCCCGGCCGCGACCAGTTCACGGTCCCCTTCGACCATCCGGGCATCGGGCGGGTCGAGCAGGCCGGCGCTCCCGTCGACCTGGCCAGGACCCCGGCCCGGATCGGGCGGCCCCAGGTGGTCGGGGAGAGCACCTGCTCGGTGCTCGCCGAGCTGGGCTACAGCGCCGACGAGATCGCGGCGCTCCAGGCCGACGGCGTGGTCGTCGACGCCCAACCGGTCGCCGTGCGGGAAGGCTCGGCGGGCTGATGGCGTCACGCACGACGAAGTCGCCCCGCGTCGTCGACTTCTCGACCCACCTGTCCGGCCCGGTCGCCAGCCGCCAGCTGGTGCACCTGGGTGCCGACGTGGTCAAGGTCGAGAACCCGCGCTTCGGCGACGGCAACCGCACGACCACCCCGTTGGTCGACGGCGTGGGCATGTACCACCTCGTGCTCAACCCGGGCACCCGCAGCATCACCGCGGACGTCCGCTCGCCGGGCTGGCCTCGTTTGACGGCCCGGCTCGCCGCGTGGGCCGACGTGGTGATCGTCGGCAACCGGCCGTCGGCGGCGGCCCGCTACGGGATCGACTTCCACTCGATCGTCAAGCACCGCGCCGATGTCGTGTACTGCCTGATCACCGGCTACGGCCTGGACGGCCCCTGGTCGGGGCTGCCGGCTCACGGCCTGAACATGGACGCCTACGCGGGCCTGGTGCCCGTGGAGTGGGCCGACGGCCGGCCCGTGCCGTCCGAGGCCTATCGGTCGGCCGGCACCACCCTGGCCGGCATCCATGCTGCGCTGGGCATCTACGCCGGGCTGCACCGCCGCAGCCTCGACGGCCAGGCCCAGTTCGTCCACGTGTCCATCTGGGAGTCGGCGATCGCGTCGATGTGGCGCGACATCGGCACCTACGCGAACACCGGCGAGCTGTGGCCGGGCTACCGCGACAAGGGGTCTCGGTACTGCATGTACGGCACGGCCGACGATCGGGCCATCCTGCTCTGTCCCGGTGAGAAGCACTTCTGGGAGAGCTTCTGCGACGTCGTCGAGCTGCCGGCCGCGCTGCGGGCCCGGGGTGACTGGTCGAGCGGCATGGACTTCGGTGAGGACTACCTCGAGCTGGGTGAGCGTGAGGAGATCCAGGAGCGGATCGGCCGCCGCCCGCTCGACGATTGGGTGCGGCTGATGGCCGCGGCCGACATCCCGTTCGCCCCGGTCCTGGACTGGCGGGAGGTGCTGGGCTCCGAGCACGGCTCGGTGAACGGGCTGGTCAGCACGTACGAGCACGACGGCCACACAGTCGAGATCCCCAGCAGCCCGGTCTCGGTCACCTCGGCCGACGGGGCCACGACCGCCGACGACCTGGCCGCGGCCCACCGGGTGAAGGGCGCGGTCCCAGGGCCACCGCCCGAGCTCGGCGCCGACACCGAGTCGGTGCTCGAGGAGCTTGGGGTCCCCGACCTGGCCGAGGACCTGCTGGCGCCATGAGCGAGCGCATCGCCGTCGTGTCCGAGGGCCCGGCGACCGGGCCGCGCTGCGCCGAGTCGACCCGGGTGGCAGGGCTCGAGCCGGTGGCCTCGGTGTCGGGCGTGAGCGGGATGCTGCTCGTCGAGTGGCCGCTGCCGTGGCCCCGGGACGCCGGCGAGATCGAGGCTCTCGCGCCGGTCGTGCAACGCATCTCCGCACTGGCCGGGAAAGGGGCGGAGTACCGCCTCCAGCTGGTCACACCGGCGATGGGCGCCCCTGATCCCGCCGCCCGGCGGGTGGTCCGCTACACCCGGTCGTCCGGCGCCTTCCACCGTTTCGAGTCCACCGAGGAGGTCGTGGCCGCCGATCAGGTCGTCGACGCCGCCGTGGCGCTGCTCGACTGGCCGGCATCGCCCGAGCCCTGCGCCGGGGCCGAGGCCGTACCGGTCGACGTGCTGGTGTGCGGCCACGGCTCGCGGGACGTGTGCTGCGGCTCCATGGGGACGGCCCTGGCCCGCAAGCTCGGCGGCCGCGGCCGCGGCGCCGAGCGGGTGCGCGTGTGGCGCACGTCGCACCTGGGCGGGCACCGGTTCGCTCCGACGGCGGCGTTCCTGCCCACCGGCCAGGTGTGGGGTCACCTCGACGTCGACGTGGCCGAGCGGGTGATCGCCGAGACCCTGTCCGAGGCCGGGATCCGCCGGCACTTCCGAGGCACTCTGGGCATCTCGTCGGGTGCGACCCAGGTGGTCGAGCGGGAGGCGCTATGCGCCGTGGGCTGGTCGTGGGCCCGCTGCCGCCGCGAGGTCGAGGCCATCCGCGAGGTCGATCGGGCGGTGTGGCAGGTGAGGATGGTGTTCGAGGATCTCAGCGGTCGCCACCACGGTCTCGTCACCGCCGAGCTCCGCCACGACGGCGAGGTCGCCATACCGGCATGTCGGGGTGTGGGTCAGGCGGCGGCATATCCCCTTTGGCGCGTCGACGACTTCCGGGTCGACAGCGACCTGCCCTCCGTCCGCCTCTCCGGCTGACTCCCTGGGGAGCAGCAGCGCAGCCACGGCTCGGGCCGCGTCATCGCACCGAGCCGGCTGTCTCCGCGAGGTGGGCCGTCGTGTCGGGCGGGAACCGCAGCACCAGCAGCGCCAGCCCGTCGGGGCCGCTCTCGACGGTGGCCGGCGCCTCGTCGCGCTCGTACCAGCCGAGCGACCGGGGACCGTAGGGCGTGTCGTCGACCACGATCGCACCGGACACGACGCACCGGTACTCGCCACGGGGCGTCGACGCCGTCGGCAGTGCGATCCGGGCCTCAGGCCCCAGCGTCACGAGGTGCACGCTGAGCCCGTCGCCGTCGGCGAGTGCGGTGTGCACCGCCGCATCGCCGGGTGCCGGGCATCGTCCGGCCTGCTCGGTCAGCGACACGTGGACGTTGCGTCGCCCCTTTCGCAGCAGCTTGTCCCGGGACCCCGGCATGTAGGCCGTCAGCGTGCTGTGGTCCGGGCGAAGCGTGAAGAACCGCAGCAGGCCGCCCTCGGTGCCGAAGGGGCCGTAGGTGGTGTAGGCGTCGGCGTAGTGGACCATCAACTCGTCGATGGGGTGCCGCTGATACCACGAACCCGGCCCACCGAAGAACACCTGGAACTGGTCGACGGGGTGGAAGTGGGCGCCGACGGTGGTCTCGCCCTCGAAGTCGACCAGGAAGCCCTGCGGTCCGGGCTGCCGGGTGCGGGCCTCCCCGAAGAAGTCGTGCACCACGCGATCGCTCGCCGGGTTGTCGGCTGCCCCCATGGGGCCCGTGACCCGCTGGACAGGTGCGGCGTCGAGGGCGACGAAGCTCATGGCGCCGGCTCGCCGAGCTTGTAGAGGCTGCGGGCGGCGTCGTCGAGGATCAGCCGCCGGCATCGACGACCCGGTGTCGTTGCGCATGGTCTCCCCCTCGAGCCAGCCGCGTCACCTTGACGAGAATCTCTGGAGTATTACAATTATACCCATAAATACGCGAGTATGAGGGGGAGTCTCATCGCTGCGACCCGCGAGCACCGCATCGCCGTCATGCCCGGAGACGGCATCGGACCCGAGGTCGTCCGAGAGGCTCTCCGGGTGCTCGACGTCGTCGCCCGGGTCGAGGGCTTCTCCCTCGACCTGCTCCACCTTCCCGACTCCGGGGACCACTACCTCGAGACCGGCGAGATCATGACGCCCCAGACCATCGAGTCGCTGCGGGGCTGTGAGTCGCTGCTGCTCGGCGCGGTGGGTCACGCCACCCTGCCCAGTGGCTTCGTCGAATCGCGCACCAATCACGTGCTGGTCCACGAGCTGGACCTGAGCATCGGCGTGCGCCCGGCCGAGCTGTTCGCCGACCACCTCACGCCGCTCAAGGGCGTCAGCGTCGGCGACCTCGACATCACCATCGTGCGGCCGACCAACGAGGGCGAGATCGCCATCCGCGGCGGCAGCCTGCAGAAGGGCTCGCCCTACGAGGCCGCGGTCAGCCTCGACGTCCACACCCGCTTCGGCGTCGACCGGGTGCTCCGCCACGGCTTCGAGCTGGCCGGCACCCGCCGCCGCCGGCTGGCCGTGGTGGCTCAGGCCAACGCCAACACCTCGCACAAGGTGTGGGAGGCGGCGCTCGAGGGCCTCCAGGGCGAGTACCCGGACGTGGCCACCGAGTTCCTCTACCCCGACCACGCCGCCATGCAGCTGGTGCGCGAGCCCGAGCGCTTCGACGTGCTCGCGACAACCCTCATCATCGGCGGCATCTTCACCGACCTGCTGGGCGCCCTCATCGGGGGCATCGGCCTGATCGGTTCGGTGCGCTGGAACCCAGAGACCCGGTTCGGGCTGTACGAGCCCGCCCACGGCTCGGCACCCAAGTACACGGGCAAGAACATGGTCTCGCCCATCGCCACCTTCCGGGCGTTGGCGATGCTGCTCGACAACCTGGGCGAGAGGTCCGCTGCCACTCGCATCGACGAGGCCATCCGCCAGGTGTTCCGGACCGGCACGGTGTCCGACCCGTCGAGCCGCTCGGCGCTGGGCACCGTCGGCACCACCGACGCCGTGCTCGCTGCGATCGCCGACCCCCAGCCCGCTGGCTGAGGTCGGACCGACGGTACGGCGACATGTACCGGCGCATCTCCGTCGGTCGACCGGGGCTGCCCCGCGAGCGGGGCGGTGTCCTTGCGCACTTGGAGTGGGTGGCCGTGCTGGGTCCGCAAACATGGGCGGCGGAGTGCCGTCTGTCAACGGCTACCAGCCTTCCGTGCTCGGCGGGCGTGCGCTCGGCGACGCCATCGGGCACGGATGGCTCGGCGGAGCGGGAACTCATTGATGGACCCTTTGTCGAGGGTCCTTGAGTGGGACGATGGCGTGGCAACCTCTGCGAGGTTGGCTTTGGCGCCCGTTCTTGATGAGCTACCGATCGAGGTTGGACGCAACATGGGCGACGCCGTCTCCCACGCCGCGGTGACCTGCTCTGGCGCGCGGGCCTGGCGCAATACGTGTCGGTACACCTGCTGACTGGACTTCACGGCGTGGATTTGGTTGGGGACGAGGTGCAGGTCAGCGGCACTCTGCGGTACGAGTTGGACGGCCCGAACCGCGTTCCTAAACCGTGTGTCGCAGGTTCGAGTCCTGCCTGGGGCGCCCGCCGTCGTCCCTGGTAGCGAGCCTACGGAGTCCCGAGACCCGTACCTGTTGGTGTACCTCCTGGTGTACCTGGGACGCGTGGCGGTGTACCTCGTCGGCACGCACTCGGCAGAGGTTGCGTCACCCCTCGGTTGCTTGCTGTGGACGGACAGGTGTGCATCCAGCAGACCGGCCGGACGGCTGATGGGCCTGGACGCCCGGTCGCCGAAGGCTTGGTGGTCGTCCTGCCCGAGCGGACAGAGTGAGGGTAGAGCTCGATCTCTACCTCGCGTCCGTGGTCCACCCGCCTGTCAGCTCAGTCCCGCGCCCCGGTCGGTGTGGCCTCGCGGATGCACGCCGAGGTCGGTCGAACCCTGCTGTGGCGGTAGCTCCGTCTCGTCTTCGGGGTGGATCGTGGTGTTCCCGGGGCTGGATGCCGGCCGCAGTGTGATCCCGGGATCGGACGCTGGGTCCCGGGATTCTGGGCTCGTCTCCCGAGCGAGGTGATGTGGTTCCCGGAGATCGGGTGAGGGTTCCCGAATATCGTCGGCTGGTCGGTCTGGAGCGCTCGGGCGGGGGTCGAAGATGACTGTGCAGGTCGAGTCGCTGGTCGAGGTGTCGCTGCGTGAGGTGTGGAGCGACGAGGCGAGCTTGTTCACGCCGTGGCTGGCAGCGAACCCCAGCCACCTGTCCGAGGCCCTCGGCATGCAGCTCGAGCTCGTCGGCACCGAGATCCCCGTCGGTCCGTTCTCGGCCGACATCGTGCTGGTCGATCTGAACTCGGCGCGGCGGGTGGTCGTGGGAGAACCTCCTGCGGGCGACGGACCATGACTATCTGGGGAAGCTGATCACCTACGCGTCCGGGTTGGAGGCGGCATGCGCGGTGTCATTGTTCGAGCTTCACCGGGTTTCGCGAGACCTTGTACCTCTCGATTGCTTGCTTGTGGTCGGGTAGGCCGACCGAGATCTGCTCCGCGGCGAGGGAGAACTCCATGAGCTCGTGCCACATCCACCGGATATAGCGGTTCACGACCATCTTGGTGGCTCTCGCGGCGTAGGGCGGTTGGGCAGCGATGGCGCGAGCCGTATCCCAGGTTGTCTCGCGGAGCTCGTTGAGAGGCACGGCTCGGGTGACGACGCCGTAGCGCTCGGCCTCGGCCCCAGTCATGATCCGACCGGTCATCAGCATCTCTTTGGCCCGCTGTGGACCGGCCAGGAGGGGCAGCGCCACGACGGCGCCGTCTCCGGCGACGAGGCCGAGGGTGACGTGGGTGTCGCCGAACTTCGCCTCCTCGGCGATGTACACCAGGTCACAGAACAGGGCCATGGTCGCCCCGAGACCGATGGCCGCACCGTTTACCATTGCGATAAGCGGCTTCTCGGTGCTCAACATGGCATGGGCGAGATGCCAATCGCGGTGGTGGACGCGCTCCCAGCCGCTGCCCCCGCCGCCGCCCATGTTCGAGGTGTCGCCACCGGCACAGAACGCCCGGCCCGCGCCGGTGAGCACGATCACGTTGGTGTGCTCCTCGCAGTCCGCCTCGGCGAGTCGCTCGATGAGCGACTGCGTCATGGCCGCGTTGCTGGCGTTCAGGCGGTCGGGGCGATTGAGCGTAATGACCGTGATCCCGTCGTCACCGTGCTCGAGCAGCACCTCTGATCCGTCGGTTCCCATGGCGTGCGCGCCTTTCTCGGTCCCTTGCAACCCTGGTTCGACTTTCAGCTAATGTTACACGGATAGCGATCCACGACGACAACGGGGGCCCAGGTATGCACGTCCGATCGGAGCAGTGCTCCGGCGCTGCGCTGAACCCAGCGCTCGCCGGTACGCGGACGGTGACCTGATGGTCGACTTCCTGACCGCGGTGCAAGCTGGGATCGAGACCGGTGCCATCTACGCCCTCGTGGCCCTCGGCCTCGGCATCACCTACGCCACCTCGAACGCGTTCAACTTCGCCCACGGTGAGTTCGTCATGGTGGGAGCGGTCCTTGGCGTCGTCCTGTGGCAGTCGATGGACGTGCCGGTGGGGCTCGCGCTGCTGCTCACGGTGTTCGTGGCATCGGCGGCCGGCGCGGCGACCGAACGGGTGGCCATCCGCCCGTTCGCGGCGGTGAAGGACGCGGCGGGCTGGATGATCGCGACCTTGGGGGTGGCCATCATGCTCACTGCTGGCTTCACGATCGCCATCACCCGGGAGCCGGGCTCGACCGATACCCGCCTCTTTCCTAGCTTCCTCCCCCGCGACCGTCCGTGGATCGTGGGCGAGTTCCTGCTAAATCCGAACCGGATGCTCCTCGTCGGGCTGCTGGTGGTGGTGGCCGGGGGCCTGCTCTGGCTCACCAAACGCACCCACGTGGGACGAGCGCTCGGCGCGGTAGCGGACGATCGTGAAGCCGCCGCGATCCGGGGCATCCCCGTCAACCGTCTCACGATGCTCGCCTTCGCCATTGGTGCGGCGGTCGCCGCGCTGACTGGCTTCGCGATGGGCCCCGTCACGCAGGCATCCGTGACCATCGGCCTCGGGCTCACCATCAAGGGGTTCGTGGCCTCCGCCATCGGCGGCATGGGCTCCCTCGGCGGAGCGGTCGTCGGCGGACTAGCGCTGGGCCTGACCGAGCAGTTCGCGCTGCGCTACCTCGGGACCCAGTGGCAGGACCTCATCATCCTGGCCGTCCTCCTGGTGATGCTGTCGATCAAGCCGGAAGGGTTCTTCAGCAGGGACGTGCGTGCGGTATGACAACACCCTCGAGGCTCTCCCAGCGTCTGGCCGCTCCCCTCGGGGTGGTCGCCCTCATCGCAGCGATGCCGGCGCTACTCCCCAACGACTTCCGCCTCTACACCGCCATCACGGCGCTGACCTACTTGGTCATCGCGTTGGGCCTCAACGTGGTGATGGGCTACGCAGGCGTCATCTCGTTGGGGCACGCCGCGTTCGCGCTCATAGGTGCTTACATCGCCGCGGCGGCCGAGTTCCACCTCGGCTGGCCGTACTGGTGGAGCTGGATCGTGGCCATGGTGGTGTGCGCCCTGCTCGGCGTCGTCACCTCGGCACCGGCGCTCCGTCTAGGTGGCTTCGCGGTGGCGATCGTCACGATCTTCTACCTGAGCGTAACCACGACACTGATCCTGCACTATCGGTCGGTCACCGGAGGTGGCGATGGCATCGCCGCCGCCCAGGCGGACCTATCGCTCGACCAGATGTGGTGGGCCTACGCATTCGTGGTCGCCGTGCTCTACCTCGCCATCCGCAACCTCGTGCTCTCGCCCGTCGGGCGAGGTTGGCAGATCGGTCGACTCTCGCCGGTGCTGGCAGAGTCCCTCGGCGTGCGCGTGTCGGTGATGAAGGTGGGAGCCTTCAGCCTGGCGGCCGCCCTGGCCGGTCTCGGCGGGGCCATGTACCCCGCGCTCAACGGCTACACGAACACAGAGCCGTTCTCCCTTGGCATGGGCATCCTGATCCTCCTGATGGTGGTGTTGGGCGGCGAGGGCACGCTGGGAGGGCCGGTACTGGGTGCGCTGGTCATCACCGGCATCCCTGTGATCCTCAACGAGGCATTCAGCGCGGGTGGCAACCAGTCCGAGTTCGTCTACGGCGGTCTGCTTCTGGCCGTCGTGCTGATCTTCCCGCGAGGCCTGGTCGGTGCGATCAAGCAGCAATGGCACCGCCTTTCACGTGGCCGTCGCCTGGCGACGACCGCGCAGCCTGTCGCACTCGAGGAGGTGCGCTTCGCGCCGCCCGACGCTCCTGCTGCGCTGGAGATCAGGGGTGCTTTCAAGTCGATCGGAGGTCTTCGGATCCTCGACGATGTCTCGCTGGCGGTGGAGCCAGGGCAGGTGCACGGACTCGTCGGGCCCAACGGGTCCGGGAAGACAACCCTGCTCAACCTCATCGGGGGGTTCCTGCGCGCCGAAGGCGGCGTGTTCCGCCTCGGTGGGGTCGACCTGCCGTCCACGGCCAGCGGGAGGGCGCGCGCCGGGGTGTCCCGCACCTTCCAGCACCCCATTCTCCTGGAGTACGCCAGCATCTTCGACAACGTGCTGGCCGGCGTCGATGCCGAGCGGGCCGTTCGGCCGCTGCACTACCTCCTGCGCACCGGTCGAGCACGTCGAGCGGCCGAGGAGGCGCGCACCCATGCCACCGAATGGCTGGGTGCCGTCGGCCTCGGAGCGGTCGACCCCACCACGCTGGCTGCCAACATCTCGCCTGGCCAGCGGCGCCAACTCGAGATCGCCAGGGCCTGTGCCTCCCGGCCTCGGGCGCTCCTCATGGACGAGCCGGCGGTTGGGCTCAGCGCCGAGGAGATCGGCAGTCTCATGACCACGGTGCGGGCCGCCGCGGCCAGCGGGGTGGCGGTGGTGCTGATTGACCACAACGTGGATCTGGTACTGCGACTCTGCGACGTGGTGACCGTGCTCGATGCGGGACGGGTGATCGCCCACGGCCCGCCAGAGAAGATCAGGACCGACCCCATGGTCATCAACGCCTACCTCGGGGGCGATCCCGAGGTGTCGGTCAACCTCGGAGAGGTCGTGCGATGAGCGATGAGCAACGAGCGATCGACGACGGTCTCCGGATCGAGGGCGTGACCGCTGGGTACGGTGCCGTACCCGTGCTCGAGGACGTCTGCCTAACTGTTCCGCCGGGACAGGTGGTCGCCGTGCTCGGTCCCAACGGTGCCGGCAAGACGACCTTGCTCAAGACGATCTCGGGCATCGTGCGGCCTCGCATGGGCACCATCACCTACAACCGCGCCGATCTTTTCGAGCGGGGATCGTCGACGGCGGCCGCGTCCGGCATCGCTCACGTGCCCGAGGGTCGACGCGTCTTCTCCCGGCGCACCGTCGAGGAGAACATCCTCCTGGGCGGCTGGGTGAGGCGTCGCGAGGCCGGTCTCCATGCGAGTCGTGACGAGATGCTCGAGCGGTTCCCCCAGCTGGGAGCACGTCGCCACCAGCTGGCGGGATCGCTGTCAGGGGGCGAGGCGCAAATGCTCGCCATCGCGATGGCGCTCGTGGCCCGACCGTCTCTAGTGATGCTGGACGAGCCGTCCCAGGGCCTCGCCCCGCTCGTCGTCGACAGCGTGTTCGCAGAGATCTCCGAGCTGCGGAGTCAAGGACTCTCCGTCCTGATTGTCGAGCAGAGCGCCTCGCGGTCACTGCCGTTGGCCGATGTCGCCCATGTCCTCTCACTGGGCCGGATCGTCGTGAGTGGCCCTCCCGAGGAGCTCACTGAGAACGCAGAGTTCCGCGATGCCTATCTGGGCATCTGAGCCGAGGAGCACGATGTCTGTGACGCTTGCTGACAAGGTCGTCGTGATCACCGGCGCGGGCCAGGGGCTGGGTCGGGCCTACGCGCTCGCAGCCGCCGCTGATGGCGCTCACGTCGTGGTCAACGACGTCAACGGCGTCGCCGCAGAGGCCGTGGTCGCCGAGATCGTGGGTCTCGGTGGCGAGGGATCGGTGTCGACGGCCTCGGTCACCGACCACGCGGCCGTGGGCCGGGATCTCGACGATGTCCTCTCTCGGCTCGGCCGGCTCGATGGGGTCGTAAACAACGCTGGCTTGTTCGGTCTCGGCGACCCGTGGGAGCTCGATCCCGCGGCTTGCCGGGCCATGGTCGAGGTGAACGTCTTCGGCCCGATCAACGTCGGCGCGCACGCGTTGCGGATCATGCGCGCCCGGGGTGCCGGCTCGGTCGTGAACGTGATCTCCGGCTCCGCCTTCGGGCAGGCCGCTTCGTCGGTGTACGGGGCGACGAAGGGGGCGGTCCTCTCCTTGACCTACGGATGGGCCTTTGAGCTGGCCGGATCCGGCATCCGCGTGAACGCGGTGTCGCCCATGGCGAGCACCTCGATGACCGAAGTGTTCCAGGACCACTTCGGGACCGGTGTCGGAGGCGACTGGCCGGCCGAGCGGGTGGCCCCGCTCGTGAGCTTCCTCCTTAGCGACGCCAGCTCGGGCGTGCACGGCCAGGTCCTCCGGCTCGACCGAGGGAGCCTCAGCCTGCTCCGGCGACCGAGGTTCGTGGGCGCGGAACTTCAGGAGGAATGGACCCCCGCCGAAATCGAGGGCTGGGCCCGGCGCGTCGTCCTGCCCGATCCGGAGGGGCTCGGGCTGCACACGCTTCACGGGGTGGCCGGGGGAACACCGGGCGAGCACGCCGCCTCGAAGATGAAGCCCGTTCGTCCATGAGCGCGCCGCGCCGGGTGGTCACCGGGGAGGACGCGGCCGGTCAGTCGGTGGTCGTCAGCGACGGTCCTGTCGCTGGGTACTACGAGCTGGCCAGCCGCGGCGGCCTGTCCCTGGCCGCAGTCTTCGAGCTCGCTGTCCCGCCGGAGGTGGCCGGCGACGGCGGTGACGCGGCTGAGGAATTGACGCTCGTCCCCGGCCCAGGGATGGCTCGCGTGATCCGGACCGTCCATCCTCCCGAGCGGCTCGTCGAGGGGCACGCCGGCGGCGGGCCGGCGCCCGACGGCACCGCTGACCGAGCCCGCTACTTTGATCCAAGCCGGGGCGAGCACATGCACGCCACCCCTACCATCGACGTGCTGGTGGTGGCATCGGGCCGCATCGATCTCCTGCTCGACACCGAACGGGTGCATCTGGAGGCCGGCGACTCGGTCGTGCAGCGCGCGACGTGGCACTCGTGGGCCAACCCCTACGACGAGCCGTGCGTCATGGTGGGGATCAACTTCGCGCTCCCGGACTGAGGCGACTCCGGCGGCTGGCCGGGCGGTGTCCCGACGCCGGTTTCGGCCGTTTCTGCTCGTCGCAATGGAGCTGGACCCGGATGAGCACGGCGGTCGAGGCTCAGGGTCGGAGCGACCGCTCGACGCTCAGGTCCCTTGAGCGCGCCCTGGACGAGATCGAGCTCCTGGCCCTACGGGGCCGCGGATGTCCATAGCGGAGGTCGTCGGTGAGACGGGTCTGTACGGCACGGTCGTCCATCGCGTCCGCCGCACCCTCGAGCAGGAGACAGTCGTTGGAGCGCGAGCGCAGCGGCTTCGTCATCGGGCCAATGAGTGGTTCTCATCTCGACTGTAGGTGGGGGGATCAGATGATGCCACGACAGGTGAGGTCGTCGACCTCGCGCTCGGTCAGCCCTAGCAGGTCGCAGTACACCTCGGTGTTGTGCGCTCCCAGGAGCGGAGCCCCGGTCGGTATGGGTGTGGTGCCGTTGAGTCGCGGATAGGGGGCTTGCTGCAGCAGGCTCCCGAGCACGGGGTCGTCCACCGCCACGAGGTCGCCGCGAGCGCGGATGTGCGGGTCGGCCACGATGTCGTCCGCCGTCTGCACGAGGGCCGACGGCACCCCCGCAGCGCGGAGCTCGTCGACTGCCGTCGCGGCGGAGCGCTGGGCGACCCACTCCGCCAAGAACCCGTTCGCCAGATCCCGATGCTCTGCGCGAGCTCGGGCGGTGGAAAACCTCGGGTCGGCCAGGACGCCAGGCATCTCCAGCAGCGAGCAGAGCAGCCGGAAATGCGGGTCCGAGGCGGCCACGACCGAGACGAAGCGCTCGTCCCCCGACTCGAACACCCCGAGTGGCGCAGCTGTCGCCACGGTGTTCCCCTCCCGAGCCCGGGTTCCCCCGGTCCGATCGTGGTGAGGAATCGTCCACTCGAGCACGCGGAGCACGGCACCGTAGAGGGAGGCATCCACCACCCCGCCGGTCCCGCCCTCGTCGCGGTCTCGTGCGTACAGGAGCGCCACGGCGGCCTGCGCCGCGAAGATGGCGGTGAGGTGGTCGCTAAGGGTGATGGTGGGTTTGACGGGTGGTCGGTCGGCCTCACCACACAGGTTCAGTAGGCCACCGAAGGAGATTCCGAGCAGATCCTGTCCCGGAAGCTCGGCGTTAGGACCATCCTGTCCGTAGGCGGAGATCCGGACCATTACGAGGCGAGGGTCGAGGTCGGCCGGCCCGATGCTCCAGCGCTCCATCGTCCCAGGCCGGAAGTTCTCGCACACGATGTCCACCGTCCCCGCGAGCGAGCGGAACAGGGCCTGTCCCTGGGGCTGCCTTAGGTCGAGTGTGACGCTCTTGCGCGATCGCCCCTCGACGGCCCAGAACAGGGAGTAGCCGTCGTGGAAGGGACCGAGCGATCGAAGGAAGTCGCCGGTGCCGGGCTGCTCGATCTTGATGACCTCGGCACCCTGCTCCGCGAGGATTCCCGCGCAGAAGGGCGCCGCGATTCGCGTGCCCACGTCGAGCACGCGCACCCCGTTCAGCGGCAGAGTCGGCTCACTCACGCAGACGTACCGGCTTCGTGTTCGAGCATTGCGGCTATCTCGGCGCGGAGCAGGTCCTTGCGCAGCTTCCCAGTCGTGTTGCGTGGCAGATCGCTTCGCCGCTCGAGGCGTTCCGGGAGCTTGTAGCTGGCCACCCCGTGCGCCCGGAGGAACGAGGTGACATCCTCGAGGGTGAGGGTGGCGTCGGACTGCACGAAGGCGCAGGCCCGCTCGCCGTAGACGCGATCCGGCATGGCCACGACCGCCGCCTCCTGCACGTCGGGGTGCTGGATGAGCAGATCCTCCACCTCCTTGGGGGAGATGTTCTCACCCCCTCGGATGATGATGTCCTTGATGCGACCGGTCACTGAGAGGAACCCGTGGGAGCACAGGATCCCGACATCGCCCGTGCGGAACCAGCCGTCCGCGGTGAAGGCCTCGGCGTTCAACTCGGCGGTGAGGTAGCCGACGAAGACTTCGGGTGCTTGGCACAGGATCTCGCCGGCGGTGTCGGCCGGTACGAGGGTGCCTTCCGGGTCAACGATCCGTACCCGGGAGGGGCCGATGGGGAGGCCGTCGGTGCATGCCCGATGGTCCTCGTCCGTCGCCGGCCCGGTCGTGAGGGTCGGTACCTCGGTGAGCCCGTAGCTGCGCTTGCACCAGCACCCCAGCTGCTTGGCGGCCTCGTCGACGTCGGCCGGGGTGACGCGGGTGCCACCCATCGAGAACAGTCGCATGGCCTTGCCTGCCCCGGGGTGGAAGGACGGGTCGTCGAGCAGCCCACGCAGGAACACCGGCATGCCGATCTGCACGGTGACCGCCTCGTCGGCGAGCAGTTCGATCGCCCGAGCCGGGTCCCACACGTCGAGGAACACGCAGCGCAGGCCTACCACCGCCGGCATGAGGACCCCGTAGACCATGCCGCCGATGTGGGTGACCGGCATGGGTAGGAGGACGACGTCGGCATCAGACATCAGATGGGCTTGGGCCAGCCCTCTCGTCTCGGCGAGCAGCGTGTTGTGCGTGTGCAACACGCCCTTGGGCGCGGACGATGTCCCCGAGGTGTACAGCAGCAGGCACGGGTCGTCGGCGGTCCAGGTCGGGGCGACCACCGACGGGCCGCCGACAGGTCCTCCGGCGAGATCTCCGTCGAGCGAGCGAATCGCGGACTTCGAGGTGCGCACCCCATAGATGAGACCGGGCGCGTTGTCGAGGCTCGCGATCCGGTCGAGATGATCCGTAGACCTGAAGGTGCCTGGGACGACGACCGCGGTGGGTCTCGCTTCGGCGAAGATGAAGTCGAGGTCGCGAGCACGTAGCGCGGGGAGCAGCGGATTGAGCACGGCCCCGATGCGGAACGCCGCATGGCTGACGACCACGGCCTCCCACCAGTTGGGCAGCTGCATGGAGATGACGTCGCCCGCCCGGATCCCGTCGTTGGCGAAGCGGACTGCCAGACGCTTCGCAGCAGAGGTGAGCGCGCCGAAGCTCATCCGACGCGAACCCTCGACGATGGCGGTCGCCATTGGGTCCTGTTGATCCAGGAGCTGGCTCACCAGCTCGTCGGTCCACGCGCCGACCCGCCGCCACTCAGCCGCGAGGCGCTCGTCGAGGTGCGTCGGCGCGATCAATGGCCACCTACTCCCATTCGGTGCCTCCCCAGGTCATGGCGAGGAGACGCACCCCGCTGTCCTCGGCAGCTCCGTGTCGATGGGCCTCACCCGGCTCAGTGACCAGCACGTCGCCCGCCTGAAGCGCGAACTGATCCTCGGATCCAGCCGCGAGCATCCGACCCGCGATCACGTAGAGGATCTGCCCGCCGGGATGGCGGTGGTAGTCGCTCATCGCTCTGGGCTCGCAGCGCACCTCGGCCACATCGACCTCGTGCGGCGGTGCGGCCGCGGCCAGACGGCTCGAGCGCACTGGCGCGGAGAAGTGCGGGTGAGGGGTCGATCCTGCGGTCGATCCACGGCTCACATGCATCGTCGTCTCCCTTCGAGATGCCGTCGGGCGTTTCCGGCACGATAACATGCAATCATTCCTTGTTAGGCGAGCAGGACGAGGGGAACTCAATGGGTGTGGCGATGACGGAGGCGTCAGTGCAGAACATGCTCACGCACGCCCACACCGGGGTGCTCGTATCCCTGCGGAGCTCCGGCGAACCGGTAGCCCTGCCGGTGTGGTTCGTGGCTCGCGAGGGCGCCATCTTCGTGCGGACCCCGGCTCGGGCCAAGAAGGTGGCGCGGATCCGGGCCGATGAGCGCGTCTCGTTCCTCGTGCAGGACGGCCTGGCATGGCGGGAACTGCGCGGGATTCACATATCCGGCGCCGCCCGGGTGGTGGACGACCGAGACGTGATCGCCGCGGTCGGGGCGGCCATTGACGAGAAGTATGCCGCCTTCCGCACGGCGCCGGCCGCCCGCTCGCAGGCCACCAATGCCCACTATGCAGAGCGGGTCGTGATTCATGTAAGTCCTACATCGGTCATCAGCTGGGACAACGGTCTGCTGGCCGGCGAGTCTCGGCCCGGTCGATGAGCGGTCTCGATCTCAGCCGACTCGACGGCGTGCTGACCATCCGGATCGACCGGGCCGAGAAGCGCAATGCGCTGTCGCTCGCCATGCGGGAGGAGTTCGCCACTGTGCTCCTTGAGGCTGATGCGGATCGGTCGGTCAGCTCCGTCGTCATCACCGGTACCGACCCGGCCTTCTGTGCCGGCGTCGACTTCGGGGAGTTCGGCACGAACCGCCTAAACCCGCATGATCGCCGCTATCGAGTCACCCCCACGAGAGCACTGTTCGCGCTCCGCAAGCCGGTCATCGCGGCAGTCAACGGCGCCTGTGTCAGCGGTGGCCTGGAGCTGGCCCTGGCGTGCGACTTCATCCTGGGGTCGGATGCGGCCCGCTTCGCCGACTCGCACGCTCGCATCGGTGCGATGCCAACGTGGGGCTTGACGGCGATGCTGCCCCGGGCGATCGGTGTCCGAGCGGCGAAGCAGATGTCGCTGACGGGCGAGCCGATCGACGCCGCGACGGCGCTCTCCCTCGGCCTCGTGAACGAGATCGTTCCCCACAGTCAACTGATGGAGCGAGCTGCGATGGTCGCCGGTCTCATCGGCCAGGCTGACCCGGGTTCGGTCCTCTCGCTCCTCGATCTCTACGACCGTGGCGACGGAGCGAGTCTGGCCGAGGCCCTGGCCTTCGAAGCCGACGCGATCGCCGACAGGGTCGTCGACGCCGACTCGGTCCAGGACGCCGGCCGAGCGTACCGGGGCCAGGCGTGAGCTCGTCCAACCGGTTCCCCAGCTACGCCGAGCTGCTGAAGAACGACCCACCGGGCTCCGCTTGGGAGGTTTGGGGAGACCGGGTCGGGCTCGGGGCGCTCAACCACCTGACCGACGATCGCGTGGCCCGGGCAGCGCGGCTGGTCCGCCGTGGAGCGCGGTTCCCGTTGGGGCTTTCGATCGACGCCATCGACCCGCCGCTGTTCGGCCGGGCGGCACCGACCCATACGCTCACGAACGGCTACGGCGCGCTGCACCACGACGATGTGCTCGACGGCTTCAACACCCAGCTGGCCAGCCAGTGGGACGGGTTCCGCCACGTGCGGCACCACGTGTTCGGCTGGTACGGGGGTGTCCTGGAGGAGTGCCACGGGATTGATCAGTGGGCGAAGCGTGGTATTGCCGGCCGAGGGGTCCTGCTCGACGTGGCCCGCTGGCGGGAGGCTCGGGGGCGCCCGTTGGATCCCGTTGAGCCGGAGGGCATCTCTGCCGCCGACCTTGATGCCGTGCTCTCGTGGCAGGGGGTCGACATCGAGTTCGGTGACCTGGTCTTCATGCGGACTGGATGGCTGTCCTGGTACCGATCCGCCTCCCTGGAGGAGAAGGCGTCGATGGCGGCCACCCCTCGGTGCGCGGGGCTCCTCCCAGGTCATGCGACGCTTGCCTGGCTCTGGGATCATCGCGTGGCAGCCATCGTGTCTGACAACCCCACAGTGGAGCTCTGGCCGGTGGGTTCGCGGGCCTCGGACGAGGATCGGGCCAGGGTCGAGGCCGACGCCCGGCTCGTTGGGGAGCTGTCGATCCATCGGTCGGTGATCCCGTTGCTCGGCATCCCCCTCGGCGAGCTGTTCGATCTCGACGACCTCGCGCAGGACTGCGCGGAGCACTCTGGGTGGGACTTCTTCGTCACCGCCGCCCCGCTGGGCATCGCCGGCGGAGCGGCGTCTCCCGCCAACGCCATCGCCTTCAAGTAGCCGGACCTAGGAGTACTGACGACATGTCAGAACGGGCTCATGTGCAGTTCCCAGACGGTGGAGCAGTGGTCGTCACTGGCGCAGGGAGCGGCATCGGCCGCGCCACCGCCGAGTTGGCCGCGGCGGCCGGGCTCAAGGTCGCCCTCTGGGACATCTCCGCGGAAGCGGTCGAGCGGGTGGCCGAGCAATTGAGGAGTGCCGGTGCCGACGTGGTGGTGGCCGAGGCCGACATCACGGACCAGGCCGCCATCGACCGCGCGTTCGCGGCCAGCGCCGCGGCCCTGGGCCACCTCGACTACCTCGTCAACAACGCCGGGCCAACGAGTCACCTCCCCCGTCCCTTTGTGGACGGCCTGCAGGCTGCGGCGGGAAGCGTCGAGATGGTGACCGAGGGCTGGCTGCGGGTGGGCCGCCATGAGGGCGACGCCGTTGTCAACGTGTCCTCCGTGGCCGGTACCCACACCGGCGTCGGTGCCGAGGGTTGGTACCCCGCGGCCAAAGCGGCGATCGCCGGGTACACGCGGTTCCTGGCGCTGCAGCGGCCGGGCGGCATCCGGGCCAACGCCGTCGCTCCCGGTGTGATCCGCACGCCGCGAAATGAGGAGTTCATTGCCGGGCCGGGTCAGTCGATCCTCGAGCGGAACCCGATGGGTCGGGCCGGTGAGCCCGCCGAGGTGGCGGCGGCCATCTGCTTCCTCCTGTCACCGGGTGCGGCTTATGTCAACGGCGTGATCCTCCCGGTCGACGGCGGATCGCTGGTCACCCTGTAGCGCCGCCGGGGCCGGCGCCGGCCACAGGGGTCAGAGCACGCCGGCATGGCGGCGCCGCTGGTACTCCTTTGGATCCAGCCCGAGCTCCTGGATCCAGATGGCGTCGTTGCTTGTGCCGAGGCCTGGCGCCGGCTGAAGGTCCCGTGTGTGGTGGGGGCTGTGGGGCTGTGGGGCGGGCTGGACGACCCGCCCGGCGGCCGCGTCTACCAGTTCGATGAGGTCGCCGCGGGCTAGCAGGTGGGGATCCACGATGACGTCGCTGATCCGTTGCACCACGGCGACGATGACTCCGTGGTCGTGGCAACGCTCCACGACCTCGTGGGACGGTAACGACGCCACCCATTCGCCCACGATCTTGTTGATGTCGGCCGAGTGCTCCGCTCGCAACGCACCGGAGGCGAAGCGCTCGTCGGTCCGCAGCTCGGCCCGCTGCATCGCGTCGGTAAGCCGCCGGAAGTTGGCGTCGGACGCGCCGACGATGCCCACCAACCCACCGTCGCTTGCCGCATAGAGGCCGATGGGTGCGACCGCGGTGGGGAAGTTGCCCTCCCGGCGCCGGACGGTGCCCTTGACGTCAAACGCCGCGATCGTCCATTCAAGAATGCGTAGCACCGCGCCGCTGTGGCTGGCATCGAGCTCCAGGCCATGCCCGGTCCGATGGCGCCGAAGGAGACCAGCGACGGAGGCTTCCGCGGCATACGCCGCAGTCAGCAGGTCCACCACCTCACCGCCCAGGCGGGTCGGGGGCCCATCAGGATGGCCCGTGACATGGAGGAGACCGCCGTGAGCGGCGCCGATCAGGCCGTCACCGAGCGAGCCGGGGAGTCCGGGAGCCTCGGACATCGCCGGGACCCGCACGACGACGCTGCGCCGTGCGTCGAGGTGGAGCCCGGCGGCGGCTAGGTCGGTCGGTCCCGCACCGTCGCAGATCACCGCTGCGGTGTCGAGCAGTTGCTGGAGCAGGGCCGCGCCGTCGCCGACCAGAGGGTCGCAGGTGACGCTGCGGAGGCCCCGAGCGCTGCTGCTCCATCGCAAGGAGGCGCCGTCGACCAAGGGCCCGAGCCGCCGGAGCGGGTCGCCGCCGGGCGGCTCGACCTTGATTATCTCTGCGCCGTATTCCGCCATGAGGGAGCCCCAGATGGTCGCGGCAAGCGACTCGCCCACGACGACTCCCCGGATCCCCCCGAGTCCCGGCCTGACCTCGCCCACAGGCCACCACCTCCGTTCGCACTGCCCAACGACCTGTTCGGCTATCATAGAAAGATACACGATTAGAGATGGAGCGTAATGCAGGGACTGCTCGAAGGTCTGCGGGTGATCGATGTAGGCACGCGCGTGGCTGCGCCCTTCTGTGCCGGCACGCTCGGTGAGCAGGGCGCGGAGGTGATCAAGGTCGAGCAGCCAGAAGTGGGTGAGTACCTGCGCCGTCTCGGCCCCTTCGCCGACGACTACTCCCTGATGTGGTCGGTGGAGGGCCGCCACCGCAAGAGTGTGACCCTCGATCTGCGCAAGCCCGAGGGCCAGGACCTGTTCCGCCGGTTGTGTGCCGCCTCCGACGTGGTCTGCGAGAATTTCCGGCCGGGCACGATGGAACGTTGGAACATTGGTCCGGCTGATCTGGCCCCCCACCTCGTGCTCGTTCGTATCTCTGTGTTCGGCCAGGATGGGCCGTACGCCACCCGGCCCGGCGTCGACCTGCTGGGCCTCGCCTATAGCGGCCTCCTCGACATGACCGGTCCTGCCGACGGTCCGCCGGTGAAGTCGAACGTCACGATTTCCGACCACCTCACCGGCGTCCTGGCGGCCAAGGCGGCGGTTGTGGCCGTCTACGCCCGAGACGTTGTCGGCACCCGAGAAGGATCGGTGATTGACGCCTCGCTCTACGGCAGCGTCGTCCGGACGCTGGGTTGGCAGTTCGCTGCGCTCGATCGCTGTGGGATCGAGCCGTCACGATCTGGGAACGCAGACCCGAACCTGCCGGCCACGGGCGTGTTCCTCGCTGCAGACGACCGCTTCGTGGTCGTCGCCGCCAGTTCGGATGCTCAGTTTGCAGCGCTCGTCGACCTGGTGGGTCTCGAGCCGGAAGCACGTTCGTGGTCCGCAAGCGACCGCGTGACCGCGGCCAAGCCGATCGGCGCCGCGATGGCGGCCTGGGCAGGATCGATGGTCGCGGAGGAGCTCGTGAGGCGCTGCCACGCAGCCCGGGTGCCCGCTGCGGTGGCTCGCACGGCACAGGAGGTGTCCGAGGAGGATCCCGGTGCGCCCGACGGCTACCTCGTGTCGGTCGGCGACCCCGTGCTCGGTCCCGTGCTGCAGCAGGCCCCGCACCCCAGGGTGGCCGGAGTGGCGAACACCCCGCGTGGCGCAGCCGAGGTCGGGGAACACAACGAGGAGATCTGGTGTGGTCTCGTCGGGCTCAGCACCGCCCGACTCCAGGAGCTGCGCCGAGCGGGCACGATCTGATCACCCGGCCGGGTCAGCGTCGATCCGACGAGTAGCGCAACGGCTCGCATACGACGTGCGGACGCTGCTCGACCGAGAGGTGGTAGGTCTGGGCGGCGTGGAGATGTGATGCAGAGAGGCGGGTCGCCAGTTCGGCGTCGCCGAGCTCTATGGCATCGGTGATCTTTTCGTGCACGTCGATGATCGCCTCTTGGAGGGTGACGTCGGGGAACCGGCCCTCCGAAGTGGCCTCTTGGGTCCAGGACTGCTCGTGCGCTGTCCACAGCTCGACGAGGCTCCCGACGGTCAGGGCCATCGACGCGTTGCCGCAGTGCTGCACGACGTCGGTGTGGAACGTGCGGGCCAGGATGTTGAACCGCGGCGGATCGTCGACTGCCTCGGCTTGGAGCTTCAGCAGCTCGCGCAGGCGTGGCACGATCGCCGTTGCTCGGTCCGCTCGACCGGCGCACATACCCGCGCACATGGGCTCGAGGCGGTGCACGGTGTCGGCGACGTCGTTGAAGCCGACCTGCTTGGACTCGAGGACCATCGCAAGCATGTAGGCCACGTTGCTGGCGTCGGGGAGGTGCACGGTGGCGCCGCCCACGTTGCCCCGGTGGACGGTGACTAGGCCCTCGACCTCGAGGATGCGCAGCGCCTCTCGAACGGACGGCAGTCCGACGTCGACCTTGCGCATGATCTCTTCCTGGGTCGGCAGGCGGTCGCCATCTAGGACCGCGCCGCCCAGGATCTCGCTCCGGAGGGTGTCGGCCACCATCTCCGCTAGTCGCGGTGATCGCACTGGTTCAACCTCCATGAGCCTTGGTCGCGAATGATTGCATGATACGCCAACGGGCGGGCCCCGTCGGGATCTTGCCGGTCCATGCAGGATGTGCTTTGCTGTTATCAGGTAATGATTCGAGGATAGGAGCCTCATGAAACACAACGACGCTTGGCCGCTGCGGTTCGGGAGCTTCATGGCCCCTTTCCATGCCCCCAAGCAGGCGCCGGCCCGATCCATCGAACAGGACCTCGAGCTCGTCGTACGCCTCGACGAGCTCGGCTTCGACGAGGTCTGGATCGGTGAGCACCACAGTGGAGGCTGGGAACCGGTCCCGTTCCCGGAGATGTTCCTCGCTGTCGCGGCCGAGCGCACCAAGTCCATACGACTGGCCACCGGGGTCATGAGCCTCTCGTACCACCATCCGTTCATGGCGGCAGAGCGAATGGTGTTTCTGGACAACCTGACCCGTGGCCGAGTGATCTTCGGTGTGGGCCCTGGGGCGCTCTCGAGCGATGCCGGCATGTTCGGCATCTCGATGGACGAGACCCGGCCCCGCATGGACGAGGCGTTGGGGGTCATCATGCGCCTGCTTCGCGGGGAGGTCGTCACCCACGTGTGCGACTGGTTCGAGCTACACGATGCCGTCCTGCAGCTCCCGTCGGTCCAGCGGCCCCACCTTCCGGTGTCGGTTGCCAGCACCTTGTCACCCGCGGGTGCCTACTCGGCCGGCCGAAACGGCGTGGGCCTCCTCTCGCTCGGGTCCTACATGCCCTCGGCCCGGCTCCAGCTCGCGAACCACTGGGACATCGCCGAGAAGACGGCGGCGGAGGCCGGCACCACGGTGGACCGGCGCCAGTGGACCCTCGTCGCTCCCATGCACGTCGCCGAGACCCGCGAGGAGGCCCTCGCTCAGGTCGAAGCCGGAGGTGACGCCTGGCTGCGTGGCTACTACGAGGAGACGAGCGGCTACCCCGCGATGTTCCCCGACGAGTCCGGTCAGTCGAGCTACCGGCTGATGGCCGAGGGTCGTGCCGCCTTCGTCGGCACGCCGGACGACGTCGCCGGGGGAATCGCTTGGCTGTGGGAGTTCACCGGCGGATTCGGGTCGATGCTCATTCTCGAGAACTCGGCCGCGTCCGTCGAGGATCGGCTGCGCAGCTACGAGCTCTTCGCCAACGAGGTCGCCCCTCGCTTCACTGGCACCACCGCCCCGCTCATCTCGGCCCAGAAGCGCTCGATCGCCCGCCGGGAAGAGGGGTACGCCATGAAGGTGCACGCCCAGGACAAGGCGCACAAGGACATCCTGGGCGACACCGCCGCCGATGGAGGCGACGGCGAGAAGGGGATCTCCCTGCTGTGACCGGGGCGACAGGGATCGACTTCAGCTTGAGCGACGCCGACCTGACGTTCAGGGACGAGCTCGTGGCGTTCCTACACGAGAACCCGCCCGTGTCTCGCTCCGACACGTTCGAGGCAGGGCTGGCCTGGCAACGGGTGCTCCACAGCGGTGGCTGGGTGGCGCCGCATTGGCCGGCCGAGGTCGGCGGGCGGAGCGCTACTCCTTCGCAGTACGCCATCTACTGGTCGGAGATGGCGGCCGCCGGGGCCCCCCAGATCGCCAATCGGGTGGGCATCCAGACCGCCGGGCCGACGATCCTCGCGACCGGTTCGCGCGAGCAGAAGGAGCGCTACCTGGAGCCGATGCTGTCGGGCGAGGAGATCTGGTGCCAGCTCTTCTCCGAACCTGACGCCGGGTCTGACCTGGGAGCGCTGCGCACCACGGCTGTCCTCGACGGCGACACCTGGATGGTGACCGGGCAGAAGGTCTGGACGAGCTACGGCGCTGAGTCGCGGTTCGGTCTGCTCCTCGCACGCACCGAGGGACCGGACAGCCCTGGCACCCGCGGGCTGACCTGCTTCATCTGCGACATGCAGCAATCGGGAGTGGAGGTGCAGCCGCTTACCCAGATCACCGGGGACACCGAGTTCTCCGAGGTCTTCATGAACGACGTCGAGGTACCTACGGCGAACATCATCGGCACGCGAGGCGAGGGCTGGAAGGTCGCCCGGGCTGCGCTGGGATCGGAGCGCGGCATCGCGTTCCCCATGAAGGAGCAGATGGTGCTCCGGAAACGCCTGAACGAGGTGATGGCGCAGCTGCGGGAGGACGGGACCGACGACCGAATCATCCGGCTGCGGGTGGTCGAAGACCACGTCATGAGCGAGATCTTCCGGCTCATGAACCTGCGCACGCTCACGATGGTGGAGCAGGGGGCAGACACGGGCTCGTGGGCTTCACTGATCAAGATGGCCTGGACGCGCCTGGCGTTGCACCTGAGCGAGACGGCGATCGATCTCGACGGTGCCTACGGTGCGGCGGCCGACAGCGACCACTGGTTCGAGTTCCTCCGGTATCGCATGGCGAGCATCGCTGGCGGTACGTCGGAGGTGCAGAAGAACATTATCTCAGAACGCCTGTTGGGACTCCCCCGATGACGGGGATGTCGCCCACCTTCACGGTCGAGCAAGAACGCTTTCGCTCGGAGGTGCGGGCTTGGCTCCGCGAGCACGCGCCAACCGCCCCTGTCCCGGAGGAGGAGGACGCGCAGGTCGATTTCCTGCGGACCTGGCAGGCCACGCTGGCCGCTAATCGGCTCGTCGGCCCGCACTGGCCCGAGGAGTACGGCGGGCGCGGGCTGGCATGGGCGGAGAACTTCATCCTTCAGGAGGAGATGGCCCGCGCCCGGGTGCCAGAGATCATCAACCGGATCGCGGTAAACCTCGTGGGTCCGGTGCTCATGACCCATGGCTCCGCCGAGCAGAAGGCGCGGTACCTCCCGGCCATCCTGAGCGCGGAGGAGATCTGGTGCCAGCTCTTCAGTGAGCCGGATGCCGGCTCGGATCTCCGGTCGATGCGGACCACCGCCTCGAAGGTCAGCGATGGATGGGTGGTGCACGGCACCAAGGTCTGGTCGAGTTGGGCCCACCACGCCAAGCGCGGCGTCCTGCTGGCCCGCACGGAGCAGGACACCGGACGGCCGGGCGCCATCGGGTACTTCCTCGTCGACATGGGCCAGGAGGGAATCGAAGTACGCCCTCTGCGGCAGCTGACCGGTGAGACCGAGTTCTGCGAGACCTTCCTCGACGGCGTGTTCGTGGGCGACGACGACGTGATCGGTGACCCGGCCAACGGCTGGAAGGTGATGCACACGACGATCAGCTACGAGCGCAGCATGTCCCCGCGCCAACTGATTACGCACGCCAACCTGCTCGACGAACTACTTGAGATCGCCCGCAAGGACCCTCTGACGCCGGAGCAGCGGCAGCGCATCGCGCGGGCGTACGCCGAGCTCACGATCTATCGGCTGCACCTCTACCGGGTGTTGACCGATCTCGGCGAGGGTGGCTCGCCGTCAGATTCCAGCTCGGTCATAAAGCTGTTCTGGAGCGAGATGGCCCAACGCATGCACGAACTGTCCATCGACATGCTCGGCATGGAGGGGATCACCCAGCCGTCCATCCGGCAGCGCCAGTACCTCTACTACAGGGCTTGCACGATCTTCGCCGGCACCTCCGAGATCCAGCGCGACACGATCGGGCATCGGGTGCTTGGCCTTCCAAGAGAACCCCCTCCAGCAGAGACGAAGGAGCCAGCACCGTGACGGAACCGATCGTCACCCTCTACACGGAGGACGTCCTGTCGATCATCACCCTCAACCGACCTGAGCGGCTCAACTCGTTCGACGGGGAGATGGTGGTGGCCCTCGATGAGGCGCTGATCGAAGCCGATGCCGATCCGACGACGGATGCCATCGTGGTGACGGGCGCCGGACGGGCCTTCTCGGCCGGTGGAGATATCCGCTCGTTCGGGCAGAACCCGGATCGTCGGGTCAACCGGCGAGGCTGGCACCTCGTCCACAGCATGTTGCGGGTCGAGAAGCCGTCGGTGGCAATGGTCAACGGTGCCGCGGTCGGCCTGGGCCTGACCGTGGCCCTGCTGTGCGATCTGACGATCGCTGCCGACGACGCCAAGCTCGGTGACACCCATGTGAACCTCGGGCTCGTGGCGGGTGATGGGGCGGCCCTCACGTTGCCGCTCCTGCTCGGCCCCCAGCGGGCCAAGGAGCTGCTCCTCACGGGCCGGCTGGTGACCGGCGCCGAGGCGGCCGAGATGGGCATGGTGCTGCGATCGGTGCCCGGCGACGCCTTGTGTGACGAGGCGTACGCCCTCGCCCGTGAGCTAGCGGGCCAGCCGTCGTACGCGGTGCGAGCCACGAAAATGGTCGTCAACCGGTATGTGCGCTGGATGTCGCACCAGGTCCTCGACGTCGCGCTGGCGTACGAGGAGATCTCGAAGTCGAAGCCGGAACACGCCGAGGCGGTGGCCCAGTGGAAGGCCATGCGCGGGCTCAACTAAGTATCTAATATTGAATGATTGATTGGTTCATGGTAGAGAGTGCCCTGCACACTCCTGTGTGCGGATCTTCGACCCACGGGGGAAACCATGTTGAGCAGTAGGACCACGCGCGGCACCAGGCGAGTCGGGAGGGCCCTGGCGGCCTTGTTCGTCCTGGTCCTGTTGCTCGGCGCCTGTGGTGACGACGACTCCGGGACATCATCGGATCCCACCGCAGCCGATGATGACAACGGCGGTGACGAGGGCAGTGGGCTCGAAGGCGATCCAGTGAAGGTCGGTGTGCTCTACACCCTGAGCGGAGCGACGGCCCCTGTCGGTGAGCGGGCGGTTTCCGGTGCCGAGTTCTGGCAGGAACAGGTCGGTGACATCGAGGGGGTCCTCGGCCGTCCGGTCGAACTGATCGTCAAGGACACCAAGGGCACGCCTGACGGGGCTCAGGCAGCTGCCCGTGAACTCATCGACGAGGACGGGGTAAGCCTGGTCGTCGGGCCGTTCCTCTCGGGTGAGACAGGTCCCCTGATTTCTCTCTTCAGTCAGCGCGACGTGCTGTCGATCAACAACAGTTCGTTGCCCGACGCCGGCGATCCGTCGGTCGCTCCGACCATGTTCCGGATCGAGTTCCCCAAGGCCGCGGAGGGTCCGGGCTTCCTGCAGCGAGCGTGCGATCTCGGAGCCTCGAAGATCGCCCTGATCGTGGTCGACAACCCGCTGGGCACGAGCACAGTCGAATCGCTCGACGAAGGGCTCGGCGATGCACCGTGCGACCTCGAGATCGTCGCCAGGGAGTTCGTCGCCTCGGGTGCGACGGACGCCAGCGCACAGGTGGGCAACGCGAGGGATGAGGACGCTGACATCGCCGTCGTGAACGTGGTCGCCTCGTCGGACTACATCACCATCCTCAAGGCGATGGTCGACGGGGGCTTGACGGTCCCGGTGATCGGCAACTCATCCCTGGGCTTCCCCGACATCGCAGCAGCGGTTCCGGAAATGAGCGACCTCCTCAATGTCGGCGGTTACACGGCGAACGCAAGCGCACCCATGCCGGCGATCACCGAGGAGTGGCGCGACGCCTACCGGGAGTTCATGGGCGGGTCCCCGCTCGAGGACACGATCTGGAACGCCGTGACCACCTACGACTCGCTCGAGCTGATCAGGATCGCCGCCGAGGGCGCCGGATCCCTCGACGTGGCCGAGATGCAGTCCTACCTCGAGCAGAACGGTCCCTTCGAGCTGGCGAAAGGCACGTTCAGCTTCAGCGCTGACAGCCATGACGGTCTCGGGGAGGATGACGTGGTGTTCGTCACGGGTGGGACCTTCGAAGACGGTGTACTGGCTCGCATCGACGACTGAGCTCGCGGCGTCCCTCGGCAGCGGATCCCCCTCCTACCGAGGGACGCCCGTGCACCTCCATGCACACACCAGAGATCTGGATCGCGCACCCCTCCCGGCCGGCTGACGCCTCGGCTCTCGCTCTAGAGGCCGAGCGGGACGGGTTCGACGGCCTGTCCTTCGGCGACTCGCAGAACCTCCAGGGCGACCCCTTCGTCTCCTTGGGCCTTGCCGCCGTCGACACGCAGCGGATCGGGCTGGCGACCGGGGTCACCAACCCCATCACCCGCCATCCAGCGGTGGTCGCCTCGGCGGCCCTCTCGTTGAGCGAACTGTCCGACGGCCGGTTCGTGCTCGGCATCGGCCGGGGGGACTCGGCGCTCGCGCACCTTGGCACCGGTCCTGCACGGCTGGCCACCTTCGAGGCGTTCATCGTCCAGGTCCGCGACTACCTCAGCGGCGACGGTGTGTCCCTCGACGCCGCGGCCAGCTGGACCGGCGATCGGTCCACACCGCTCGGCTCGATCGACCTCGGCGTACGGCCGGCGCTCAGCCAGATCGAGCAGGCCAGAGTTGTGCCGCCGGTGCAGATTGACGTCTCGGCGTCCGGCCCCCTCACGCTCGAGATCGGTGGGCGCCTGGCCGATCGGGTCAGCCTCTCTGTCGGAGCCGATCGAGATCGTGTGCAGTGGGCCAAGGATGTGGTCGTCGACGCGGCTCGGCGTTCGGGTCGGGCGCGTCCTTCGATCGGGGCATGGGTGACCGTCGCCGTCGCCGACGATCGAGCGGCAGCCCGGAGCGTGGTGGCCGGCACCATGGCAACTCTGGCGAGGATGTCCGCCATGTCGGGCCGCGTCACGGGGCCCGTCGCGGCGAGCGACGCGAAGGTGTTCACGGCCGTGGGTCGCGCCTACGACGCGAACGTGCACGGCCAGGGCGCGACGGCGCAGACCGCTGCCCTCACGGACGCCTTCGTCGATCGCTTCGCGGTCGTTGGTCCTGCCGACCATTGCATTGAGAAGCTCCGAGCCCTGGTTGCCGTAGGCCTGGATCGGCTGTACGTCGGCTTGGGCGCAGGGATCGGTGCCGGAAACGAGGCTCGTCGGTCCTACGACCGGTTCGTCACGGAGGTGCTTCCCGCGGTCACCAACGGCTAAGTGGTCTGCCGGGGCTTTCGTGGAGTCGGGTAGGTGGAATGTGATGTGATGCTGCTGTGCTGAAGGAGGACAGCGTGGGATGGCGGGGCTACCCGCCAGAGTTTCGGCGTCGCGTGCTCGATCTGATCGAGGCTGGGCGCAAGGTCGCCGAGGTCGCGGACGATCTTGGGATCAGCGACCAGACGATCGACACGTGGCGCCGCCAGGACCGCATTGACCGGGACCTGGAGGCCGGGTGTCTTCGGCGAAGAAGGCCGAGCTCGTCGCGGCGCGTCAGCGGATCCGGGAGCTCGAGGCGGAGCTGGCGGTGCACCGCCGGGCGATCGAGCTGTTCAAGGAGGACGCCGGCCCAAAGGCGGTTCGTTGCCACCGAGGTGGCGGCCATCGAGGTGATGGACGCCGAGGGTCTCCCCGCGCAGCTCGCGCTCACCCTCGGCCACGGCCTCGCGGACGGGCGAGGAAGCCGTGTGGTCGGTGACGGTGTCGAAGTGGCACCGCTTCGCTCCTGATCGCCTCGACGGCCTTGGTGATGCGCCTCGCCCCGGCATTGCCCGCACGATCGGCGACGACGAGATCCTGCAACGACTCGCCGGACTGCGCCGCCGTCGCCAAGGAAGACAACGGCTTCAACCCGACAGGTCACTCGCGGAACGCCCGCTCGATGTCGTGGGGGTGGCCGAGGCGTGGCTCGGACGCCTCGTCGAGCACCTGGAGCACCGCGGCAGGGACATCCAGGCTGGCTGCCCCGAGCGAGTCTTCCAGCTGCTCGACGGATCGCACGCCGATCAGGGTGGACGTCACTCCGGGACGGCTGGCGACCCACCGGAGCGCGAGTCGAGCCGGAGTGGTGCCCAGCTCCGCGGCAGCGGTCAGGAGGCGCTCCACGATCGCCCGGTTCCGCTCGTCGTCGATGCGTTGCTGGATGAGGCGTGAAGCCGGGTCGCCGTTGCCCGCCCGGGTGTCGGCCGGGGCCGTGCCGGATCCGAGGTACTTGCCTGTGAGCACGCCGCCACCGAGCGGCCCCCAAGCGAGCACCGCGAGCCCGTCATGTCGACACAGTGGCAGCAGGTCCAGCTCCAGGTCGCGGGAGAGCAGCGAGTACTGGGGCTGTAGCGACACAAAAGCTTCCCAACCGTGCAGCGCTGACAGGCCGAGCGCCTTGGCCAGCTGCCAGCCTGCGAAGTTGCTGGCCCCGATGTAGCGGACCTTGCCTTGCCGCACCAGATTGTCGAGAGTGGAGAGCGTCTCCTCGAGTGGGGTATCCGGATCCCAGGCGTGCATCTGGTAGAGGTCGATCCACTCGGTGCGCAGCCGTCGAAGCGACGCGTCGACCGCGGTGAGGATGTGGCGACGTGATCCGCCACGGTCGTTCGGGCCGCTGCCCATCGGCCAGCGGAACTTCGTGGCCAGGATCACCTCGTCACGGCGTCCGACCAGAGCCCTGCCGACGATGCGCTCAGACTCGCCTCCGCCGTAGCGATCCGCTGTGTCGACGAGGTTGCCGCCGGCGGCCAGGAAGTGGTCGACGATTGCGGTGCTGGTGCGCTCGTCGGCCTCGCGGCCGAAGGTCATAGCACCGAGGGCCAGCTCGCTGACCTGGATGCCGGAGCGGCCGAGCCGTCGAAACTGGAGGGCCGGGAAAGCGTCTATAATACAATGATATATGAATACGATCCCCCGCACCTCACGGATCGGTGGTTCGCCGACGCTCGAGGTCGAGCAGCGGGGACAGGTGCGCCTCCTGCGACTGAACCGACCGGCCCGTCGCAATGCCCTTGACGACGAGCTCGGTTGGGGCTTGGTACACGCCTTGAGCGACGCGCAAGCCGACCCGGACACCGCTGTCATAGCGCTGACTGGAAACGGCTCGGCGTTCTGCGCCGGTCTTGACCTGAGAGCTGAGCGAGACCTCCAGGCCCACAGCGGGATGAGCGAGGAGGATGTCAACCTCGACGATCTCCGTTGGATCAGCCGCTTCTTGCTGACGATCCGCCAGAGGTGCGACAAACCGGTCGTCGCCGGCATCAACGGGCCTGCCGTCGGGGCGGGCTTGGCCTTGGCCATGGCGTGCGATCTTCGGATCATGGCGGCCTCGGCGACCCTGATGAGCGGCTATGCGCGGGTCGGCGGGGCACCGGACGGTGGCCTGTCGTTGACGTTGCTCGAGGCGGTCGGCTACGAGCGGGCGCTTCGCCTCCTGCTTGAGGTGGAGCCGATCGACGCGGTCGAGGCGCGCTCGCTCGGGTTGGTCGGTGAGGTTGTCGACGATGTCGCGCTGTTGGGGTGTCTGGTGGACTACTGCCAGTCGCTGGCTGGCATTTCCCACGCAACGCTTCGCCTCACGAAGCGTTCGCTCCGCAATGCCGCGCGGCACCAAGACCTCGAGGGGCACCTTCGCTACGAGCTGGCGAACCTGCAGAAGGCATTCAGCACCGATGTCTCGTACCAGGCTAGACAGTCCCTCAACCGACACGGCGACGTGCCACGTGGCCAAGGAAACGTGACCGGGTAAGTACGACAGTGAGGCGTGCTGGGTTCGTTGGAGGCTCCTGACCTTGGGAACGAGGATGGGAGCGTCGGGCTGTTCGGCGACCGGCGCGGTCTCCGTAGCTGACCAGCAGCCGACGGGGGTTGACCTCAGGGAGCTCCGGCTGGTGGGGCGGCTGCCTGGCGATGGCCTGACGGGCGTTCAGTCGACGTGTCGGTCGGGCGTGGGCAGGATGATCTTGATGGTGGGGGTGGGGGCGGGGTGGGTGATGAGGAGGCGGCCGCCTTCGGCTTCGATGAGGCTGCGGGCGAGGGGGAGGCCGATGCCGTGGCCGGTGGCGTCGGGGCCGCGGCGGGTGAAGGCGGCGGTGGGGTCGGAGAAGCCGGGGCCTTCGTCGGTGACGTCGATGGCGACGGCTCCACCAGCAGCGGGGGTGGTGGTGACCGTGACGCGTCCGGTGCCGTGTTGGAGGGCGTTGGTGACGAGGACGTCGAGGGTGTGGCGCAGCGCGGCGGGGGAGACGGCGGCTCGGGTGGCGTCGGGGTGGACATCCACGTCGAAGCGGCGGCCGACCTCGGCGAAGGGTTGGTGCCATTGGGTTTCGAGCTCGTCGAGGGCGGCCCGGAGGTCGGTGGTGGCCTGGTCGGGTTGGAGGTTGCGGGCGAGCGCGAGGAGCTCGTCGATGGTGGCTTCGAGGCGGTCGGCGTGGTCGAGTGCTTCGGCGACGAGGGCGTCGCGGTCGGCGGTGTCGTCGACGGTGATGGTCTCGAGGGCGAGGCGCAGGCGGGTGAGTGGGGTGCGGAGCTGGTGGGAGGCGTCGGCGCTGAAGCGTCGTTCACGTTCGAGGGTGTCGCCGAGGCGGTGGGCGGTGCGGTCGAGCGCGGCGGCTGCGTCGTCGAGCTCGCGGACGCCGCTGCGGGGTGCGGTGGTGGCGAAGTCGCCCTCGCCGAGCCGGGTGGCGGCGGCGGTGAGGGCTTCGACGGGGCGGGCGAGGCGGCGGGCGACGACCAGGCCGAGCAGCCCGGCGCCGGCGACGACGGCGGCGGCGAGCGCGGCCATGAGGAGCCGGGCCTGGTTGGCGTCGTCGGTGGCGGCGCCGGCGGGTTGCGCCGCCCGGACCACGGCGACGACGACCTCTTCGTCGAACACCGGTGCGGCCACGGTCAGCTCGCCGCGGTCGCGTCCGTCGGCGATGGTCCCGCCGGCGGCCTCGGCCACGAGCGGGCCGCCGTGGTCGGGTCCGGTCCCGTACACGCGGTCGCCGGAGAGGTCGTAGACCGCGGTGGTGATGCCGTCGGGTGGGTGGGGCAGCTCGACGGGGTCGGCGGTGGCCTGGAAGCTCTCGGGGACGGCGGCGATGGCGCGCTCGGCTTCCCGTTCGAGCCGCAGGACGTCCTCGTCCCGGTAGAGGCGGCCGACGCCGATGGCCAGGGGGATGGCGAACGCCACGATCGAGACGAACGCCACCGCGACCACGGTGACGGTGATGCGGCGCCTCACGGGGCCTCGTAGCGGTAGCCGACGCCGCGCAGGGTGACGATGCGGTCGGGGGCACCGTCGGGCTCGCCGAGCTTCCGGCGCAGCGCCGAGATGTGCATGTCGAGGGTCTTGGTGGAGCCGTACCAGTGCTCGTCCCACACCTCGTGCATGATCCGGTCCCGGGTGACGGCCCGGCCGGCCTCGGCGACCAGCAGGGCGAGCAGCTCGAACTCCTTGGGGCGTAGGTCGAGCTCGCGGTCGCCCAGGAACGCCCGGTGCGCGGCGATGTCGACGGTGACGTCGCCGGCGACCACCCGGCCGGTGGTCGGCACGCCCGTGGACGGCTCGGTGCGTCCGGGGCGGCGGAGGTGGGCGCGCACCCGGGCCAGCAGCTCGGCCAGGCGGACGGGCTTGGTGAGGTAGTCGTCGGCACCGGCGTCGAGGGCGACGATGACGTCCATCTCGGCGGTCCGGGCGGTGAGCACGACGATGGACGCGGTCGACCCGCCGGCGCGCAGCTCGCGGCACACCTCGACGCCGTCGACGTCGGGCAGGCCGAGGTCGAGCAGGATCAGGTCGGGTGGCTGCGCCGTGGCCTCGGTGAGGGCGGCGTGGCCGGTGCCGGCGACGGCGACCTGGTGGCCCTGGGCGAGCAGGGCCCGCTCGAGGTGCTGGGCGATCGTCGGGTCGTCCTCGACGACGAGGATCCGGTCGGCCACGACGACAGAGCGTACGGGCGGCAGGCCCCGGCCCCGGGGAGGGGCGCGACCCGGCCCCGGAGGTTTTGCCGTCCGTTGACCGTCGGCAGGACAGGCGCGAACGCACCCGTCCTTACCGTCGAACTGTGCCCGAGACCCCGCAGATCCCGAACCGCCGCCGGCGTGTTGCCGCCACGGTCGTCGCCGCCCTGACCACCCTGTCCCTGGCCGGCCTGGCGGCCTGTGGCGACGACGGCTCGTCCGGCTCGAGCGCGGTCGAGCCCAACGCCCCGGAGCAGAGCCCGCCCGGCGACATCCCCGACGACCAGGTGTTCGTGCCGTACCAGTTCCCGGACGGGTCGTTCACGGTGAAGGTGCCGGAGGGCTGGTCGCGCACCGAGGACGCCGGGACCGTCACGTTCACCGACGAGTTCAACTCGATCGCCCTGTCGACCAGGCCCACGGCGGCCGCTCCGACGGTCGCCTCGGCGGAGCGCGACGAGGTCCCCGCCATCGAGCAGGCCGTCCCGGGCTACGAGGCGGGCAAGGTCGAGACCGTCACCCGCTCGGCCGGTGACGCCGTGCGGATCACGTATCGCGGCGACTCGCCGCCCGACGCCGTGACCGGCGGCCCGACCACCCTCGACGTGGAGCGCTACGAGCTCTTCCACGGCGGCGACGAGATCGTCCTGGTCCTCTCCGGTCCGAAGGGCGCCGACAACGTCGACCCCTGGCAGCTCGTGACCGACTCCGTCCGGTTCGGGCCGTGACCCGCGGTGCTGCGCCCGCCGCAGCGTTGCGGGCCGACCGGCTCTACCGGTTCTTCCACACCGGCGGCGAGGAGACCCTGGCGCTGCGGGGCGTCTCGCTGAGCGTCGCGGCGGGTGAGCTGGTGGCGGTCACCGGGCCGTCGGGCTCGGGGAAGTCGACGCTGCTGCACTGCCTCGCCGGCCTCGACGAGCCTGACGGTGGCAGCGTGCACCTGGGCGACGAGCGCCTCAGCCGCCGTCCCGAGCCCGAGCGGGCCGCGCTTCGGGCGCGGGGCATCGGCGTGTTGTTCCAGTCCGACAACCTGCTCGGCCACCTGTCGGTCGCCGACAACGTCGCCGTAGCCCAGCGCCTGGCCGGGCGCGACGACCCGGCCGGGCGGGCGGAGCTGCTCGACCGGCTCGGCCTGGCGTCGCGGGCGCGGGCCCGGGCGGTCGAGCTGTCGGGCGGCGAGGCCCAACGCGCCGCGCTGGCGGTGGCCCTGGCCAACGACCCCTCGGTCCTGCTGGCCGACGAGCCGACCGGCGAGGTCGACGCCACCACCGGCCGGCGCATCGTCGACCTGCTGCGCGACCACACCGCGGCCGGTGCCGCCGTGCTGGTGGTGACCCACAGCGACGCCGTGGCCGACGCCGCCGACCGGCGCCTGGCCCTCCACGACGGGGAGCTGGCGGCATGACCGCCGACGTCGTCGCCCGCTGCGAGGGCGCCGCCCGTACGTTCGGCCACGGCACCGGGGCCGTCGTCGCGGTGCACGACGCCACCTGCCGGATCACGGCGGGGGAGCGGATCGCGCTCACCGGCCCGTCGGGCTCGGGGAAGTCGACGCTCCTGCACCTGCTGGCCGGGCTGGACGAGCCGACCGCCGGCCGCGTCGACTGGCCCGCGCTCGGGCCGCGCCGGGCGCTGCGCCCCGGGCCGGTCGCCGTGGTCTTCCAGGCCGCCAGCCTGCTGCCCGCCCTCGACGGGGTGGAGAACGTGGCGCTGCCGCTGGTCCTGGCCGGTGCCGACGAGGTCCGGGCCCAGGCCGCGGCCCTCGCCGCGCTGGAGCGCCTCGGCCTGGACGACCTGGCCCGGAAGCTGCCCGAGGAGCTCTCGGGTGGCCAGGCCCAGCGGGTCGCGGTGGCCCGCGCTCTGGTCGGGCGGCCCCGGCTGCTGCTCGCCGACGAGCCCACCGGCCAGCTCGACCACGGCACCGGCGCCCAGGTGGTCGACGCCCTCGTCGACACCGCGGAGCACACCGGCTGCGCGCTGCTGGTCACCACCCACGACCCGGCGGTGGCCGAACGACTCGCCGAGCGCTGGCACATGGTCGACGGTCGGCTGCAAACGACCGAGACGACCGAGACGACCGACACGACCGAGGCACTGTCGTGGTCGGCCTGATCTGGCTGCGGGGCCTGCTCGCCCGGCGTCGGGGACGGCTCGTCGCGACGGCGGCCGGCGTGGCCGTCGCGGTGGCGCTGCTGGCATCGCTCGGCGTCTTCCTGTCGGCGTCGAAGGCCAGCATGACCCACCGGGCGGTGGGCGACGTGGCCGTCGACTGGCAGGTCGAGTCCCAGCCCGGCACCGACCCGGCCACCGTGATCGCCGCGGTCGGCTCCGATCCCGGTGTCGTCGACGCCCTGCCGGTCACCCTCGCCGACACCACGGGCCTCACGACCGTCACCGGTACGTCGACCCAGACCACCGGCGGCGGTGTCGTCGTCGGCCTGCCCGACGGCTACCGCGACGTGTTCCCCGGCCAGCTCCGCACCCTGGCCGGCACCGACACCGGGGTGCTGCTGGCCCAGCAGACCGCCGCCAACCTGCACGCGGCTCCTGGCGGCACGGTCACGATCGGCCGCGCCGGGCTCCCCCCGGTGGACGTGACCGTCACCGGGATCGTCGACCCCGTCCAGGCCGACTCGCTGTTCCAGGCCGTCGGCGCACCGGTGGGCGCCCAACCCCAGGCCCCACCCGACAACGTCGTGTTCCTCCCTTCCGGCGACTTCGCCCGGCTCATGGAGCCGCTCGCCACCGTGAGCCCGACGCTGGTCCGCACCCAGGTCCACGCCCGGCTCGACCACCACCTGCCCGCCGACCCCGCAGCCGCCTACACCGCGGTCACCGGCCACGCCCGCAACCTGGAGGCCCGCCTGGCCGGCGGCGCGCTGGTGGGCGACAACCTGGCCGCCACCCTCGGCGCCGCCCGGGCCGACGCCCTCTACGCCCAGGTCCTGTTCGTGTTCCTCGGGCTGCCCGGCGCGGTGCTCGCCGCGCTCCTCACCGCCGGCATCGCAGGGGCGGGCGCCGACCGCCGCCGCCACGAGCAGGCCCTGCTGCGCACCCGGGGGGCCACGACCCGCCGGCTGGTGCAGCTCGGCCTGCTCGAAGCCGGTCTCGTCGGCGGACTCGGCGCCCTCGTCGGGTTGGGTGCCGCCGCCGCGATCGGCGCCGCCGCGTTCGGCAGCGCCCGCTTCGGCGCCAGCACCGCGTCCGCCGTCGGCTGGGCCGCCGGGGCGGCCGGGGCCGGGCTGGCCATCGCGGCGGTCACCGTCGCCCTACCCGCCTGGCGCGACGCCACGAGCACCACGGTGACCGCGGCCCGCCGGACCGTCCGGCGCGCCGACCGACCTCGCGGCGGGGTGCGGCGCCACGGCCTCGCCCTGGCCTCGCTCGGGGCGCTCGCCGCCAGCGGCCTCGTGTTCTGGCTCACCAGCCGCGGCGGCTACGCGCTCGTGCTGGCACCCGAGGGCGTCCCCACGATCTCGGTGAGCTACTGGGCGTTCGCCGGCCCCGCGCTGCTCTGGATCGGGCTCGGCCTCGGGGCCTGGAGCCTGGGCGAGCTGCTCCTCGACCGTGGCCGGCCGCTCGTCGCCCGGGCCGCCCGCGTCTTCGGCGGCAGCCTGGGCGGCTCGGTCGCCGCGGTGCTGTCACGACAGCGGCGCCTGCTGGCCCGGGCCGCCGCGCTGGTCTGCCTCACCGCCGCGTTCGCCGCCTCCACGGCGACCTTCAACGCCACGTACCGCCAGCAGGCCGAGGTCGACGCCAAGCTGACCAACGGCGCCGACGTCACCGTCACCGAGTCGCCCGGCGTCGCCGTCGGCCCGGCCGCGGCCGATGAGCTCTCGAGCGTGCCCGGCGTCCGGGGCGTCGAGCCGCTCCAGCACCGCTACGCCTACGTCGGCGCCGACCTCCAGGACCTCTACGGCGTCCGCACCGCCACGGTCGCGTCGGCCACGTCGCTGCAAGACGCCTACTTCGCCGGCGGCACCGCGACGGAGCTGATGGGTGCCCTGGGCCGGAAGCCCGACAGCGTGCTCGTCAGCCTCGAGACCGTCCACGACTTCCAACTCGAGCTCGGCGACCCGCTCACGCTGCGGCTCCAGGACGGACGCACCAAGGACTACGTCGACGTGCCGTTCCACTACGCGGGGGTCGCCAAGGAGTTCCCCACCGCCCCCAGCGACAGCTTCGTCGTCGCCAACGCCGACTACGTCGCCCAGCGGACCGGGAGCGACGCCGTGGGCACCTTCCTCGTCGACACCGGCGGCCACGACACCGCGGCGGTGGCCGGCCGCATCCGTCACCTGGTGGGCACCGACGCCCAGGTCACCGACATCACCTCCAGCCGGCGCATCATCGGCTCCAGCCTCACCAGCGTCGACCTGGCCGGGCTCACGAAGGTGGAGCTCGGCCTCGCCCTCGGGTTGGCCGTCGCCGCCACCGGCCTCAGCCTCGCCCTGGGCCTGGCCGAACGGCGCCGCAGCTTCACCGTCCTCACCGCGCTCGGCGCCCGCCCCCGCCAGCTCGCGCTGTTCGTCTGGGCCGAGGCCGTCGTCGTCGGGCTCGGCGGCCTCGCTGCCGGGGCGATCGGAGGCTGGGCCCTCTCGTCGATGCTGGTCAAGGTGCTCACCGGCGTCTTCGACCCGCCACCGGCGCACCTCGCCGTGCCGGTCGGCTATTTGGCGACCGTGGCCGCGACCGCCGCCGCGGCCACCGTCGCCGCCGGACGCTGGACCCTCCACGCCACCCGCCGCCCCGACCTCAGCACCCTCCGAGACCTATGACCCCCGTGACTCCCGCCCCTACTCCCGCCCCCTTCCACCGGGCGCCGCCCTTCGCTCTCCGCCGGATCGGCGAACGGTGGCGCTGGGCCGCCCCCGTGGCCCTCGCCCTCGTCGCCGTCCTCGGAGCGCTGGCCACGATCCGCCGCGGCGAGCTGCTGTTCTGGGACCGGGCGATCACCGACCTCTGCGTCTCCCTGCGCTCGGCGTGGATCGACCACCTGGCGCTCGGCATATCCCGGCTCGGCTCGACGCCCGTCGTGTTGGCCGCCGGGGTGGTCGGCGCCCTGGTCGCGGCGCGGCGCTGCCGTCACGTCGCCGCCGTCATGCTCCTCGTGGTCGCCACCCGCCCGCCCCTCGAGTGGCTGGTCAAGGAGCTCGTCGGACGACCGCGACCTGCCGGCGCCCGGCTCGTCACCGGCACCGGCTTCTCCTACCCCAGCGGCCACGTCCTCGCCGCCGCCGCCACCTGGGGCTTCGTCCCGCTCATCGCCGGCCTCTACATCCACCGCCGCTGGCTCTGGTGGACCATCAGCGGCCTCGCCTGGTCGCTCATCGCGCTCATGGCCTGGAGCCGCGTCTGGCTCGGCGTCCACTGGACCACCGACGTCCTCGCCAGCCTCCTCCTGTCGGTCGTGGCCCTCGCCGCCGCCGAAGTCCTGATCGACCGACGCCACCACGCCGACACCCCCTGCCACGGGTCGACCCGAACCACCTATGAGCCGCGGCCCACGGCGCGCCGGGTGGCCACCATCTCCCCGGCAGCCACCCGCCGAACGATCGGGGCATGACTCCGACGCGCAGTCCCCGGTGACGTTGAGCGCTGGCTTTCAGCGGATGGGCCCGTCGTTGTCGGCCTAGCCCGGTCGGAGCGAGCGTCCGCAGCGCGGGGTAGAGCGGCGCTCACCCCCACACAGCGGTGAGCTCGACGAAGCGTTCCTTGGCTGCGGCGTCGGTGGGTCCATCCTGGGCTCAGGCGTCCCGAACGCCGGCTCGGGGACACACAGAACGTCGATGTCGACTCGCGTATCGCGGGCGCGCAACCGGCGACCGGTGCGCTTCTCGAGGCAGCTTGTGGTCGGTGCGAGACCTGATTCACGCGGGCGGATCAATCGGCGGGTTCTCGTCAGCAGGCATTGGCTTGCCACCGGATGCGGCAGGCTGTTGCGATGAGCGATGCACCCGTCTCGCCAGGCCGGCTCACTCGGGTGGCAGCCCACGCTCTGTGTGTCGAGGGCGACCGCGTGCTGCTCGTCCGACTGTCGTCCGGGCTGGCTGACGGCGGGCGGTGGACCCTCCCTGGGGGCGGGCTCGAGTGGGGCGAGCATCCCGCCGAAGCGCTGCGTCGCGAGCTGTACGAGGAGACTGGCCTGAGCGGCGACGTGGGTGAGATCGCTGGCGTCTTCTCGGACACGTTCCGAGTCGGGCCCACCCGCGAGGGTGACGAGCTGCACTTCCTCAGTGTCGTCTACGAAGTAAGGCCTGCCCTCGGCGACCTGGTCCACGAGGCCGACGGATCGACCGATCTGGCCGCCTGGATACTGCTGGCCGACGCACTCGGGCTACCTCTCGTGCCGCTGGCACACTACGGACTCGATCTGATCGGCTCTAGGAGCCGCTAGGGCTCGTGCGTGTCGACGGCCGCCCTGGAGAGCGCAGACGTTCTCGTCCAGGGCTTCAGCGGATGGCGTGGTGACCGGCGATATCGCGAGGCGACACAGCATCGGGGGACGCCGCAAATGGTGCTCCTGAGCACTGCCGGCCGCCGGCGCCAGCCACTCCGCGTAGCCGACGGTAGCGAGGATCGGCCGCTCGACATCAGTCAATCTGCTCGCCTCGCATTGCCGCCAATAGCGCCGAGGCGTCGCTCTGGAGGCGTGGGCAAGCGTCGGACGACGGTGCCAAGTCCGCGCGTTGTGCGTGCCCTCCAACGGCACTTCTGCCACGCGAGTTGAGCGCGCTCGGCCGCGCGTTCTGGGACACGCTGGCCTCTGCGATGCTGCGGCCAGAGCCGGCGTTATGGGCGCTGCCAGTTCGCCGGTTCGGCCAGGCTGAGGTGATGACGGAGTTCGCGGAGCGTCGGTGAGGGTGGTAGTCGCTCTGCGACGCGGTGACCGTTCTGGCCGCAGATCCGGAGACACAGGCCTGCTGAGTGGAGCGACGCGCACGCCGACGAGCTCGGCCTCAAGGTCAATCATGTCCTCGCCGTCATCCCACACTCGACAGGACGACGGCATCGAGATCATTGCTGAGGCGCTTGCGCTCCGGTGTCGCAGCGATTGCGTCCTCAAGTCGATGAGCGGTTCGGCGCTGACGCATGGTTATTCCGATCGGCTGTTCCGGGAGCTGATCCGGCTGCGTGGGAGGGTCACCGTTGGGGTGGGCGCGGGCGGTGGTCCGACGGGTAGGGGGTCGGACCACCGCGTTTGGATGTGGCGGATGCCGCAGCCTGGGGGTGGTCAGCCGAGTGTGAGCTCGGCCACCATGCCGTGGGCGCTGTGGGGTTGCCGGTCGCCGGTCACGTCGGGGACGAAGCAGACGATGACGTATTCGCCGGGTTCGTCGGGGAGTGTGATCTCGGCGGCGGTCCTGGGGGCGAGGAGGCCCGTGCCGCCGGCGGGCTGCAGCGGTGGCGGACCGGAGGTCGGGTCGCGCAGGGCGGCTTCGGCCTCCTCGAAGGTGACGTCGTTGCCGAGCTGGTAGATGGCTAGCTCATGGCCCTGGTCGCCGTTGTTGGCGACCACGGCGGTGTCGCCGGGGGCGAAGGTTGCGTCGATGGAGAACCCGAAGTCGACGAGCGAGATGTCCGCGTCGGCGGAGTCTTCGACCAGGGGAGGCGGTGGGCCACCGTCCTCGGCTGCGGCCACGCTGAAGGGCACGAGCATGCCGTGGGCGGCGTGGGGCACACCGGTCTCGTCGGGGATGACGCAGATGAGCACGTAGTCGCCATCCTCCAGCACCTGGGTGGTGGATTGGGTCTCGCCAGGGGCCACACCGTTGGGGCCGCCGAAGCCCTCGACCAGTGACAGGGCCTCGGCGCCGGAGGGGTCGGCGGCGGCCGCGGCGGCGAAGCTGCCGGCGTCTTGGCCGTCCCGGAGGCGCAGGAGCATCGCCTGGTGTTCGAGGGTGCCGTGGTTGGTGAGTGTCACGGTGACGGGCCCGGCGGTCAGCCCGTCGAGGTCGGCGTCGAGCGTGTACTCGCCGTCGGGTCCGCCGGGGACCGTGATGTCCAGCGTCTGCGCGTCCGACGCGCGGCTGGCGAGCGACGGTCCGCCGTCGCCGGCCGACGTGGTGTCGTCGTCGCCGCACCCTGCGAGCAGGATCAGCAGCCCCGCCAGGGCGACTCCGCACAGGCCGGCCCGGCCGGCCGTTCGCGGACGGCGGGCCGGGGCCGCCGTGAGCAGGGGGAATCGGGTGGTTGACGTGGTGGTCGTCATTCTTTTGTTCGCCCTTCGTGGGGGTCGTGGGTTCGTCGGATTCATGGGTTCGTGCGTCGGGTGTCGGTCGGTGCGTCACGCGGGGCTCGCGAGCTGGCGACGTAGCGGCCTCCCGTGTGGTCACGGGTGACCTCACAGCGCGGGAGGTGGTGGTCGATGGGGGCGACCCGCCGGTGCGAAGTCCGTCAGGCGCCGAAGGCGCGGTCGACCAGCCTGGCGTGGCGCCGGCGGGTGGCGTACCAGAGGATCTTGAACGGCAGCGGGACGGCGTCGAAGATGTTGGCCCGTACCTTCGGGTCGGCGAAGCCGACGACGAACGGCACCGTGAACGCGGCCTGCTTGCCGAGACCGAGGCTCTTCGCCGCGGCCTTGTCCAGCGCTCTGAACTCTGCGCCGGTGAAGTGGCGTTCGAACAGGGGCAGCAGATCGGCGTCCTCGAAGGCGAGGTGCTCGTCGGTGTGCTCGGCCAGATCGGTGAGCAGCGCCACGGCTCGGCCGGTGTCGCCGCCGCGAGGCAGCGACCCGACGGCCTGGGCGCAAGCGTCCATCAGTTCGTCGAGGTGGTGGTGGTCGTGCTCGATGCGAGGGAGGTGGTCCGCCACGACTGGGCAGCGCTCGACCAGCGCCGGGAACATCACATCGTCCTCGATGGTGTGGTGGGCCACTACCTCGCCGGCGTAGCCGACCCAGTAACGGCCGATCGCGGTGGCGCGCCGCTCGTCGCGCGGGCCGAGGGCGGCGACGCCGTCGGCCAGGCGGTGGGCGCCCATCCGTAGGGCGTGGTGGACCGCGTGGTAGACGCACAGATCGGGGATATCGGGGTTGTGGGTCGTGGCGGCCGGGTTCGCGGTCATCGGCAGGTCCTCCTCGGACGTCCTCGTCGAGAGGGACCGTCACCCGGGTCGCTTGCGACCGACTTGGGAGTGACTTGGCGGCGGCTGTGTTCCGCCGCCGGGCTGTCAGGCTCGGACCGCGGCCAGCCGCGACCGGACCAGCGGCAGGTCGCACCGGTCGGCGATCTCGGCCGCGCGCCGGCGGTCGGCCGCCGCACCGGCCGGCGCCAGCTCGGCCCGCAGCAGCAGGGCCCGGGCAAGGTCCGGGCCCGAGCCGGCCGCATCCAGGACCGCCACCGAGGCGTCCGCGTGGCGGCGTGCCCCCTCCTCGTCACCCAGCAGGCGGTCGGCGTGTGCCAGCGCGCCGTGGACGTCACCGAGGGCCGCCCCGGACCCGACTGTCAGCAACCGGCCGGCGTAGGGTCGGATGGCGTCGGCCAGGGTGCGGGTCGCGTCCGCGTCGCCGAGCGCGGCCCGGACCTTGCAGCCGGCGCCGGTGATCCCCAGGAACCACCAGCAGTCCACCAGCGGTGGCAGGCCGGTGCCGTCGACCACCTCGGCCGCCTCGTCCAGCAGACCGAGCTCGGCCAGCCCCAGGGCCAAGACCTCCTGCAGCCACGGCCGGTACGGGGTGTCCAGCATGGCCGGCGCGCTGGCTCTGACCTCGTCGACCTTACATAGGTCGGCCCGCATCATCATGACGCAGGTGCCGTAGAGCGCGTCGGCGCCCCAGCGACGCGTACGCCAATGCAACTGATAGGCGCCCTCGGCCAGTGCCATGGCTTCCCGCAGCCGGCCCCCGAACGCTGCCACTGCTGCGCGGAAGTAGCCGAGCTGGGCGATGAGCGCCGGTGAGCCCATCTGCGCCGCGAGCTCGGCTACCCGAGGCATCTGCGCCTTGGCCGGAGCGAGGTCGGCCCCCTCCCAGGCGACGATGGCGGCGCGCAGGCGGCCCATGACCTCCACCACGGGCGGTACCGGCGTCGACTCGACCAGCTCCAGCAGCTCGGCGGCCGACCGGGCCCGGAGGCCATAGGTGGCCGACCGCCAGATGGCCAGGGTGCGCTTGTGTAGCGCCCGGCCGACCAGGGCCGGATCGCCGGCGACGCGAGCGAGCGCCACGGCCTCGGCCGAGAGGGCGTCGAGGCGCTCGACCGGCATGGTCCAGTAGGCGTTGTCGACCAGCGCGCCGAGGGCTAGCGATCGCTCGGCCGACGCGCCGGGCGGCATCGCGTCCAGCGCGCGCTCGAGCGCCCCCGCGACGTCGACGCCGGTGACGACCTCGGACGTCTGCCACACCGCGTCGATGTTCGCGGCCGCGGCCGCCCGGGCGACCAGGTCGGGGGCGTCGAGCCCGATGGCGAGATCGATGGCGGCGACGAGCGAGCGGTAGCCGGCCACGATGTCGTCGACCTGGAGCCACGCGCGGGCCTGCTCCAGCAGCGCGTGATGGCGGGCCTGCCCGTCGTGCGGCCGGGCCAGCTCCAACGCCCGGACCGCCCGCCCCCAGTGCTCGGCGGCGTCTTCATGCGCCACCCGCTCGGCCGCCTGCCGTGCCGCCCGTACCGCCCACCCGTACGCGGCCTCGGCCGTCCCCGCCGCCGCGCCGGCCAGGGCGTGATGGGCCAGCTCGGGCAGGTGGGCGTCCAGGTTGGCGGCGCGCAGCTCGGCGAGCGCCGTCGCCGTGGCGGCGTGCAATCGGGCGCGGCGGGACGGGCCGATCTCCGCCTCCAGCGCCTCGCCCACCAGCGCGTGGGCGAACTGGAATCGGCCCGGCACGTCGGTCTCTGCCACCAAGCCGGCGGCGAGCGCCGGGTCGAGCCGGTCGAGCACGTCCAGCGGGGTCAGCCCGGCGACGGCGCCGAGCACGTCGGCGTCGAACGTCCGTCCCACGACGCTGGCCGTGGCCAGGACCTGCTGAGCCTCGGCCGGCAGACGGCTCACACGGCGGCGTACCGCGTCATGCACCGCGGCGGGCACCGCGGAGCGGCGGCGGGCCGTCGCCGGGTCCCGCAGGTGGCCCTCGCTGGCCAGCAGCTCGACGACCTCGCCCACGAAGAAGGGGTTGCCGCCGGTGCGGCCGTGCACCAGCTCGGCGACCTCCCGATCGGCGGTGCCGCCGCCGCGCATGGCCAGCCAGCGGGCCACGTCTTCACCGCCGAGGCCGCCCAGGTCGACCCGCAGGGCGCCCGGCTGGCGGGCCAGCTCGGCGAGGCATTCGACCAGCGGCGGCGAGGGCTCGGCCACGGGCCGCGCCGTGCAGACGAGCAGGACCGGCATGTCTCGCAGGGTGCCGGCCACGAACTCGATCGCTCGGAGACTGGCGGGATCGGCCCACTGGAGGTCGTCGACGACGACGACCACGGGACGGGTGGCCGAGGCGAGCGCCTCGGCCAGCGCGACATGCAGCGCCAGCCGGTCGGCCGAGGCGTCGTCACCGCCCCGCTGGACGTCCTGCGCGGGCAGCAACCCCGCGACGAGGTCCCTGTCGAGCGTGTCGGCGCCCTCCAGCTGACGGCCGATCTGGATGCAGGGCCAGTAGGACGCCGAGGCCGCGCTCTCCGGGCACCCGCCCCAGCCGACAGCGGCGTCGCCCGGGAGGCGGGCGATCAGCTCCTCGACCAGTCGGGTCTTGCCGATGCCCGGCTCGCCGCTGACGACCACCGGCCGGCCCGCGCCGCCGGCGGCGAGTGCCGCCGCCTCGACCAGGCCGTCGAGCTCGGCCACCCGCCCAACGAACGGCATCCCGCCGGCACTGGGTGCCAACCCCCTGCCTGGGCCGGGCGTGCGCTCCCCAGCCGCGGGACCGGTCACAGGCCTGGCGGGGGCAGGCATCGCCGGGCCATCGGGCCTCGCGGCAGGCGCGGCCACGTCGTCGAGCGTCGCCGCCTGGGCGAGAATGTCCGCCTCCAGGCGCTGGAGCTCGGGGCCGGGGTCGACGCCGACCTCCTCCACCAGCGCGGCGCGGGCCGCGGCCAGCGCGGCGAGGGCCTCCCGCTGGCGGCCGCAGCGGTACAGGGCGAGGGCGAGCTGGGCCCGGAGCCGCTCCCGGAACGGCTGCTCGGCCACCGCCGCCTCCAATCGAGGGACGAGCACGCGGTGGTCGCTGAGGGCGAGCCCGGCGTCGAACCGGTCCTCCAGCGCCTGGGCCCGCCGGCCCTCCAGCCGCCCGGTCGCCACGACGACCGCGGGCTCGCCGGCGAGCTCGGGCACCGGCGGCCCAGTCCAGACGGCGAGCGCATCATCGAGGATGCGGGCCGCGCCCGCGGCGTCGCCGGCGGCGAGGGCGGCGTGACCGGCGGCCACCAGGTCCTCGAACCGGGTGGCGTCGACGTCCGTCCGCGCGGCCAGGAGCGCGTAACCGGCGGGCCTGGTCACGAGCGTGCGGGCCGCCTCCCGCGGCTTGCGGCCCGGCTCGAGCGCCCGGCGCAGGTTGGAGACGAACGCCTGCAGAGACGTCTCGGGGTTGGCGGGCAGCGCGTCACCCCAGACGAAGGCATGCAGCCGCTCGGGCGAGACCGGCCGCCCGACGTCCAGCAGCAGCGCCGCGAGCACGGCACGCTGCTTGCGCCCACCGAGGTCCACCGGCCTCCCGCCGTCCGTGACCGCGAGCCCACCCAGGATCGCGTAATCCATGCCTGCCACCTATCCGTCCACGCCCACCGGCGCCATGGCGCCCCGCCTGCCAAGCAGCCTACTAGTGGCCCTTCCGCACGCCCCGACGGCCGCCGTCACGGCCGCTGGCGCGAACGCCAGGCCACCAGCCCCCGGTAGGTAACGCCAGGATGGAGAACTTGCCCGCCGACCGGGCCGGGCTGGAGTTCGCCCACGCACTCCTGACCGCCGACTACCTGGGACAACGGACTTGCGACTCGCATCGGAACCTGGCCATCAGTCCCAACCACGGTCGGACCGCCCGCAAAGTGCCGTTCCGGGCGCAGCAACGCCCGCGAGCGCGGAGCGTGCCAGAGGCCACCCAGCGCCCCGGCCACGCGTAACCGACTCGGCGATCTGCTCGGCCGTCCGCCGGAGCATTCGCACCGAACGCGCGCCCCATAACCTGCGTCCCCGAACCACGTTGCGCGACGTCACCAAACGCCGGATGAGCGCCCTCGGGCGAGCCTTCCGCTGACGGCTCGAGGGCGGGATGCGCGTGACGCGCGAGAGT